>Ga0209427_10000911_pt1 | contig 32973 bp, 39 predicted proteins | sample DeeMarSWOR136_30_FD_187465 | JGI IMG/M metagenome (GOLD analysis project Ga0209427, IMG submission 187465) | Marine sediment microbial communities from White Oak River estuary, North Carolina - WOR-1-36_30 (SPAdes) (version 2) | ecosystem: Environmental > Aquatic > Marine > Intertidal zone >...
CCTGTGAAATGTGTGTCTTAGAGACATCTGGCGTAGCCGGGAGGAGGGTTGCCTGTCTCCACACATCTGCATACTGAATACCTGTCTCTAATTTCTCAGAGCCCCTTATGTCCAGCATAGGTGCTCTTGAGAGCTAGTCAATAGTCTAGAGTTGGCAGTTAGATTAGTCAAGAGAGGCCGGCTTTGTTGAGTTCATCTTGCCTATCTCCATCAAGCTCAATGTCGATTCCAGGCTGGACCTCTACCAGTTCTTGTTCCTGGCCCTCTTTGGCTATGTACAAGACATCTTGGTCTTCATCGTGGGACGCCTGAAGCCCTTGCTTCATAGTTTCACCCGCCTTCCGGCAGCAGTTCGGTTCTCTTTTTGTCCCTTCTTTAAGGGATGCACCGTCGTGATAACCGCTGTTTCATCATCTTCTTCATACGCAACTCCGCGCTGATGTCCATAAATGTCAAGTTGCTTAGCAACTACCATGTAACCAGTTTGCCTGTCATCAACTCTCTCATGGGCATCCCGATAGATGTCTGTCGCCAGCTCTCCAGGTATCTTTCTCAATGCAAGATTGGTCTGCAAATGCTTTGGACAGCGGATTTCCTTCACTGTTGCTCATTCACCGGTGTGGTTAAGAATCGGGGCGACCAGCCTATAGTTCTTTCGCTGCGGCCAGGACTCCTTTGAGGAAAGCCCGTTCCTTCATCTGTTCGAATTCGGCTTCGGTGTAGACCAACGGCTCCACCGGTAAGGAAGTCAAGTCAAGAATCTTGCCTATACGCTGGGGCATCCTGCCCTCAAACGCGCCTACTATGATAAGGTCTATATCGCTGCCTTCATGGAAATCTCCTCTGGCGAAGGAGCCATAGAGATATACTTTCTTTGCTTTGTGTTTGCTCTTGAGAAGGCGGGCGAATTCCTTCAGTTGCTCATAAATCCTCTCACGATCTTCAACATTAACCCGCCGTAATTTATACACTGGCTGGCGTCCTCCTCCGAGTAATATTGCGCGGGAATTTCGTTGCCCACTAGGCCATTAGGATATCTTGTAGGGATGTAATAAGTATCCAGAACTTTCGCCTGGCTAAGAAAATTGCTGAAAGCAGTCTCATATTTGGAGCAATCTAGCACCAACTCCCTTATAGAGTGCGTCAGTATGGCTCGCAAGCCTTTGGAGTAAAGGAAAGCCTTCAGAGCTTTATCGGCGGCTTGCTGTGATTGAAAACACGCCCATTCATAGTGCCCAGCTTTGCTGCTGTCTCGCGCACTCTCCAGGTCTTTTTCGGCTTGTCTTGGCCACCTTTCTTCTTCCACGCTAATAATATAGCACAGTTGCCATGGTGCTTCGTCAGACTTCAACTAACGAAAATCCTCTCCCTTGATGGGAGAGGATTGAGGTGAGGGTCAGAGTTCATCGCAAAGCTTCCCTTACCCTTTCCAGGACGCCTTCAGGATTCGTCGGAACCTCGTTATTCCAGAACCTCATTATCCGGTAAGCGCGTTCCTTCAGCCCCATCGTTCTCTCCCCATCTCGTCCCTTTGTTCTCTCTTCATCATGTTGGCCACCATCTATCTCGACTATAAGCTTTCGCTCGAAACTGGCGAAATCAACAATATACGGACCTACAGGTTGTTGCCTTCGGAACTTCACGCCTTCAAGCTGCCTGTTTCTTAGCTTCATCCAGACAGCCTTTTCGGCATCTGTGTGCCTCTGGCGAAGTTCACGAGCGAAACCTACCTGTTCTTTGTTCTTTTTCAAGGAGCCCCCTCACTCTGACCCTCTCCCGCCAGGGGAGAGAGAATCACAATGATTCATGTCTTGGCTATTTTCGCCTGCTTAAGGCGTTGAGGATTATGCCGGTGAAGATGCTTAATATGCCGGCGATGATGAACAGGGAGGTCAAGACGGCGCTCCATATGGCCAGGCTGCCTGTTGTGGCAGCCATCGCACAAGACCTCCTGATGGTTCCTACACATTCTTCTCATAGCCACCCACATAAGCATGGAAATGGGCAGCGAACATGACTATGCGTTTGATCTTGGCCCTTCAAAGCCAGGCTTGATTGTCTCAAGGGAATACAGAACCTGCAGTAATACCATGTTCACTCATGTACTGGGCATTTGCCTTTGATTTCAAGTAGCTGCTGGCCTTCCCTTAAGTTCGCCTATAAGTTTTCGTGCCAGCAGTTTGACGGTCTTCCAGCTATCCCTGAACATAGAGAGGCGAGATATTCTGCTTTCCCGGTTGTAGCTTATGGGAACTTCAGCAATCGCTAGCCTATTTCTTGCCGCCTCGTAGACCATCTCAGTCTCTATCTCAAATCCCTGTGAAATCAAGTTAAGCCTGTGCCAATTCTCCTTGCTTATTGCTTTAAAGCCACTCTCGGCATCTGCCAGGTTCATCCACTTCACAGGGCATTTAAAGAAAGTTGCCAGCGGCAGAAAAAAGGAGATAATAACGGAGGTGACAAAAGAAGCCAGTTTATTAGCAACTCTTCTTGGCCAATAGAAACCCGAAGCTTGTAAGCCATGAAAACTCCTGGAACCAATAATAAGGTCAACCCTATTCTGAAGGATAGGGGCAATTACGCTCGGTATATCTTCCGGATAATGAGCACCATCGCCATCGAGAAATACCAGTATATTCTTGGTAGCGGCTCTGGCTCCGGTTTTCATAGCTGCACCTTTTCCTAAGCTTCTATCATGGGAAAGCGTCATCACACCACTGCTCCTGGCCACCCCTTTGGTGTTATCCTTCGAGCCATCGTCGACAACGATTATCTCATACTCGTACCCAGACAGGCTTTCTTTAATCCTGGAGATAAGACTACCGATGGAGCTTTCCTCATCCCTTGCTGGTACGATTACACTCACCTTTTTGTCCAATGGATGAATCCGCTCCTAATAGCCTGCTAGCCAATCTTTGATTTCCTCTATGCTTAACCTCTCTCCAGTCTGGGAACTTGCGCTCTTCAAATTGGAAACCACATTTGTTTCAAAAGAGGAGAATAGCCTTTCATGCACCTTTTCTCCTTTGCGCAATCCAGCGATCTCCATCTCAGTTTTCTTATTCCCATATAGCTCAATTACGGCCTTTGCTAAATCCTCTAGTGTAGCTGTTTTCTGGAACGGGATATATATTTTTCCGCTTTCACCTTGCTCGATAATTCCTATAATGAAGTCAGCTAAAGCATCTACGTTGATAAAGAACCTGCTCATCTCCAAACTGGTAACCGTTATTTTGTTAAATTGCCTTATTTGCTGCTGCCACCTTTCTATTACGCTACCGCTTGAGCCGAAGATATTGCCACTTCTCACAACTATGTATCTTCGTTCGGCGTCTTTCCTAGACTGTTCCAGGATCAGCTTTTCTAATAACAGTTTGGTGGCACCATAGCATCCTGTGGCTTCCACAGCTTTGTCGGTGGACATTCCTATGAAAGTATTCCCTGCAAATGCGTTCAGCAAATTCATCACTGCAATAGTATTGATAGCAATAGCCTCGGATGGATATGACTCACAGAAATTAACGTGCTTCATCGCTGCTAAGTGTATTACAGTATCGACTCCCTTCGTGGCATATCTTACTGTGTCCATTTCGCGTACGTCACCTATAATCGGTTTTAGTCGATCGCTGTCACAATGTACCATTGTTTCTGTCATATCGTGTTCATGCCTGGAAAGCACCCTGACCTCGATGCCACTGTATTTGTTTAGTAACCCTCTTGCCACGTGCCTCCCCAAAAAGCCACCCCCGCCTGTTATCAAGACTTTATCCATTCGCTCCTCCGGTCATCACGATATTCGCATTTAGAATTTGAATCACTTACTTCACGGTTACCGATTTGGCCAGATTGCGGGGCTTGTCGGGGTCACACCCTCGGCTGACAGCGAGATAGTAAGCCAGGAGCTGAAGAGGAACAACGGCGACCATGGGATATAGTAGCTCATCAACTTTGGGAAGCCTGACCCAGGAATCGAAAATGTCGCTTTCCTTGTCAGAAACCCCGATGATATAGGCACCGCGAGATTTCGCTTCAATGGCGTTGCTCAGAGTTTCGGCGAAGGTGTAATCAGCAGGGCAAATCACCACCACCGGCGTGCCGGGCTCAATGAGAGCCAGCGTGCCATGCTTGAGCTCCCCGGCAGGCATACCTTCCGCGTGGGCATAGGAAATCTCTTTAAGCTTCAGCGCGCCTTCAGAGGCGATGGCGAAGTTAATCCCTCTGGCTATGTAATAGAAATCGTTCTTGCCTTTCAGCTGCTGGCTGAGCTTGATAAGCTCATTTTTGTTCCAGTCCAGGACCCTGGTTATCTCTCCGTTCAAGCCTGCAAGCTTAGCTATTGCTTCGTCAAACGAGTTAACCATGGCGAAGGACAACAGGTAGAATATGGCTAACTGGGACAGGAAGGTCTTGGTAGCGGCTACGGCTATTTCGGCACCGCAATTCAGATAAATGACCTGCTGGCTCAGGTCAGCCAGTATGGAGTTGGGTCGGTTCACGATGGAGATAATGTGTCCCCCTGCGGCTCTGGCCGCCTTTACTCCCTCGATTATATCGGCGGTCTCGCCACTCTGGGAAACTGCGATAACAACGGTGTTCTTGTCCACAGAGTCGGCGAAATAACCGAACTCAGAAGCCATGACCACATCACAGAACTTCTTGCCCACTTTGGAAAAGAGGTATCTGCCCACCAGGGCAGCATAACGGGAGGTTCCACAGGCGGTTACGATCACCTGATTTGCCCTCAGAATATCCAGAGCAATCTTGGTGAATTTGTTTCCGTCCTGACGCGCTGTTTCCTCAAGCACCTGAGCTTGCTCCATTATCTCCTTGAGCATGAAATGCTGGTAGCCTCCTTTGTGGCTCTCGGTCCAGCTGTGGTCGAGTTTCCTGACTTGCTTCGCCAGCCTGTTTCCATTGGAGTCGAAGAATTCAATTCCTTCTTGTGTCAGCACCACTACCTCGTTATCCCCCAAATTCGTCACCTGAGCAGTGTATTGAGCGAAAGCCAGGGCATCGCTGCTAATATAGTAATCACTGGAATCAATGCCCACAATCAGTGGGTTGTTCCTCCTTGTACCTACAATTTTGCCGGGGTCGTCAAGGGACATAGCCAGAAAGGCATAGGAGCCTGCCAATCTGGGAGCTATGTTTGACACGGCCTGTTCCAGGGAACATCCGCTTTTGAGCTCATCTTCGATGAGATGAGGGATTACTTCGGTATCGGTTTCCGAAGCGAACTTGTGTCCCATTTTGATTAGTTCTTGGCGCAGTTCCTGGTTATTCTCAACGATGCCGTTGTGAGCTACTGCCACCCTGCCACGGCAATCGGAATGAGGGTGGGCATTGGATTGAGTGACACCGCCATGGGTTGCCCAGCGGGTATGCCCTATGGCAACCATGCCGGGAAGGCTTGCTAGATTATGTTTCTGGATGACTTCGTCAACCTTGCCCGCGTCTTTCTCTATTACCAGCCTGTCATCGCATAAGGAAGCTACGCCTGCTGAGTCGTAGCCCCGGTATTCCAGCCGCTTTAAACCCTCCAGGATAATGGGAACCGCCGGCTTATTGCCGCAGTAACCAATAATACCGCACATTTCAATTTACTCCAGCCAATTATATCACGATTTGAGTCATATCTAGTCCCCATGCCTGCGCTAATATAATCTACTAAGGCGAGATAATGGCGGCTGTGGGGCACATCATGGTATCAATCATGAGATGCCTTTCTAGGTCAAGCCTGAACAGGGGCTCTAGTCTCGTGGAGCAGGTTCAAAGCGGGCCTGGAAGAAACGGAGGTATCTGGGCTCATAAACCATCTTCAAGCCCCGCACCTCCCCGCGTATATCGTATACGGCTTTTGCCGATTCAGCTACAACATCCATGTGCGCCTGGGTGTATACCCGACGGGGTATCGCCAGACGAGTCAGCTCCAGGCTGGGATAGCGATGGTCACCGGTCTCAAGATCTCTACCGGCGCTGACAATGCCTCTTTCCATACCCCGAATGCCCGAATCGAGATATAATTCGGCAGCTAGTGTCTGAGCTGGGAACTGGTTCTGGGGTATGTGAGGATAGAAGCTCCTGGCATCCAGGAAGATTGCATGGCCTCCTATCGGCTTTACAATCGGTATCTCCCAGTCGAGCAATAATGTACCTAGATAGCGGACTTGTTCGACACGAGCGCGGACATGGGCATCATCTGCGGCTTCGGTGATGCCGATGGCTAATGCTTCCATGTCACGTCCCGCCATACCACCATACGTGTGCAGCCCTTCGTAGACCACAACCAGGTTGCGCAGCTCGTCGAACAAATCAGCGTCATTGACTGCTAGCCAGCCACCGATGTTGACCAGGTGGTCTTTCTTGGCGCTCATCCAGGCGCCGTCGGTTAAGCCACAGAACTCCTTGAGAATGGCGGCGACAGATTTTTCTGCGAATCCCTCTTCACGCTCCTGGATGAAGAAAGCGTTCTCAACCATCCGGGTGGCATCAAGATGAATAGGAATTCCATAACGGTCGCACAGGGCGCGCAGTGCTCGCGCGTTGGCCATGCTCACCGGCTGACCACCCGCCATGTTTACGGTTCCGGCCAGACTAACATAGGGGATCTTCTCAGCACCCACGCGCTTGATTAGCGCCTCCAGCTTGTCCAGGTTTACATTGCCCTTGAAGGGGTGCTCATTGGCAGGGTCATGTGCCTCGTCGATGATGACATCTACGAAGGTGCCGCCCGCCAATTCCTGGTGCAACCGCGTCGTGGTGAAGTACATGTTGGCGGGCACATAGTGGCCCGGCCTTATTAGCGTGCGGCTGAGGAGATGCTCGGCGCCACGGCCTTGATGGGTGGGCACCACATGCCGGTAACCGTAGTAATCCCGCACCGCCTCCTCCAGATGATAGAAATTCCGGCTCCCGGCGTAAGCCTCATCGCCCAGCATCATACCGGCCCACTGTCGGTCACTCATAGCGCTTGTGCCGCTGTCAGTGAGCAGGTCGATATACACGTCCTCTGAGCGCAGCAGGAAGGTGTTATAACCGGCTTGTTCTAGATGCTTGCGCCGCTCATCCTCGCTGGTCATCTTGATGGGCTCTACCATCTTGATTTTCCAGGGTTCTGCCCAGGAACGGCGACCTAATTGCGTGCCCATGGTCCTTAGCTTTTTATCCGTCATAATTGTCCTCCACAAATCTGGGAAACGTGATCACAACACAGCCAGGGGGAAGCCTTGTCTCACAATTCTGCACCCCTTCATCCCCTTAACTTGTCCAGCAGTTCTCTTCTCTTGCCTTCGTCGAGCCTTGTCTTATTGTCCGTTACTTGGTATCGAGACGCAGGCAAAACCATCTTATTCGCCCCCAGGTCACGGTGTAGACATACCTGGGGTCCCACAACAGAATCGGAACCTACTCTGACCCCGGGCATGAGGCTGGCATTTACTCCAATGCGGGAACCTCGACCTATGATTGCCCCCAGTTTGTCATATCCGGTATCTACCAGGTTATCACCGACTTTTATCTGGATATTCCCTTCGTCGAGTCGGAAGTTAGCCAGCACAGTGCCAGCACCCAGAGAGCAGTTATCGTCTACTATGGAGTCACCGATATAGTTGGAGTGGAACCAGCAATTATCGCCAATGTAGGAGTGCTTCACCTCGGTGGAATAGCCGACAACCGAGTTGGAACCAATGTGGCTGTGGTCTCGCACCAGGGCATTATTGCCAATGATGGAATTTGCCCCAATATAAACAGGGCCTCGAATCACAGCATTCTCCAATACCCGGACATTTTCGCCAAGGACAACTTTGCCTTCCACAGTCGCTTTTTCCGAGATCCAGGCCGAAGAGGCAATATGCGGTGGGGCGTTGTCCAGGAAATACTCCACTACCTTGAAGATATGCCAGGGATATTTTATCGGTGCCCAGAAATCGGTGTAGGGAATCACCTTGACCTTGTGTCCCGCCTTCACCATGCTGTCCAGGGCGCATTCATAGACATCATCCCTGGTAGTCTTTACGCTCTCAATATGGTGCAGAAGCCCTTTCGGGTCACTATGGCAGTGAATTAAGATGTTCACTAAGTTGCTGGGTTCTTCGCCTGGATCGGGCTTTTCCACGATGTGCAGCAGCTCATTCTGAGAGTTTACCTCTAGATAGCCTCCCGGGAAGTATTTTCCGACCTGGTAGCCCAGAATATAGGAAGAGGCAGTAGATTGTTCGGCTTCAGCCAGGATCTTGGTGTACGCTGACCCCGAGAAGACATCATTGGGATTGATGACCAAAAGCCGCCCGCGCAGAAGAGGCTCGGCGCTTTTCAAAGCATCGGCGATGCCCACCGACCTTTTTTGCACGGCGAACTCGACTTCTGTCCCAGCGATTTTTTTGGTTATTTGCTTTATCTTCCCTATGTTTTCCCGATTCCCAATCATTACGAAATGACTCAAACCGGCCTCGCGGGCTGCTTCTATTTGATGTTCGAGCAACGGCTTCCCGAGGAAATCGAGGAGGAACTTGTCTTCGGTAATAGGAAACATCCTCTTGCCGCGACCACCGCACAGAAACACAGCCTTAATGTTAGAGCGGCTTGACTTCATTGCACTTTCCTCAATTTCTCCGCACGATTTCCTCTCACTACTTCCTTTGCGTAGTTTCCTCTCCCTTGACGGGAGAGGATTCAGGCGAGGGTGTTATTCCCCCCTAACTCCCTCCCGCTGGCGCAGGAAAACTGTTCTTTGGCAGCTTTCGCCCATTAGCCTCGACCAGACTCTGAACCAGCCCTCTGCCTTCGCTTATAAGCGCGTCGCTCTGTTCCTGCGACATGGACTCGGAGATTACCCGGATGATGGGCTCGGTGCCACTGGCTCTGATAAGCATCCAGGAGTTGGCAAATTGTAACCTTAAGCCGTCCAGAGCATTTATCTCATCGGGAGCAAACAGGTGAGCCTTTTCCTTCACCTGAGCCATGACCGATTCCTTAAGTTCGTTGGGACAAGAAATCCTGGCTTTCTCAAAGAATAGTCTGGGAATGCTTTGGGAAAATTGCCTGATTTCGCCGGCATCCGATAGCTGACTCACCAGGAAAAGTGAGGCAAAAATGCTATCAGGATAATAGCCCAGCTCGGGGAAGATGTAGACGCCTACCTGCTCCACTCCCAAAGCAGCATCGAGTTTCTGGACCAGGTGAGCCACGGGCACATCGCCGACCTTGCCCCTGACCACTTCTCCCCCGAGGTCCTTCACGGCCAGGTCGAGAAGAGTCCCAGTTTCTACTGTAGTGGCAATCTTTTTCTTCCCCGTTTTCTTGATGGCCAGTCTCGATATAAACGCGATGGGCTCGTTGAAGCCCAGGAACCCTTCTTTGTCGCAGAAGACAACACGGTCGGCATCGCCATCAAAGCAAACGGCCAGGTCAGCATTGTGCTGTCTCAAAAAATCAACTGTGCCCTGGAGCGTATCCTCCTTTGGCTCGGGGCTTCTCCCAGGAAAAGAGCCGTCTGGCTCATCATTTACGGGTATTACATCAAGTCCCATCCGGGCAAGGATGTCGCTGGCAAACTTGGAAGCGGCGCCATTCCCCGGATCAACCACCACTTTCAGCCGGTGATTGAATCCTGCCGGAGGAAGCTTGCTCTTAATGAAAGAAAGGTATCTCTCTCTCATATCCCGTCCTTGCTCGAGACTTCCTTTGCCCCCCTGCCGGAATTGTTTTTCGAAAAAAATCTTCTCTATCTCCGCCTCTTGCGCCTGGCTATATCCCAGTGAGTTTTGGGCAAAGAGCTTGATTCCATTGAACTCGGGGGGATTGTGGGATGCCGTGACCATAATGCCGGCTGCAAAGCCCAGTTCTCGTGTGAGCAATGCCAGCGCCGGGGTAGGTAGAATGCCTAGGTCAACTACGTTTATGCCGCAGGAAAGCAGTCCCGCGGTAACCATCTCTCTAACTGCATCCCTGCTTATTCTGGTATCGGTAGCGATACAGACTGTGGAGCTTGAGGGTAGGGCAGTGCCTATGGCTAAGGCAACCTGGCGGCAGAAATCAGGTGATAGATCCTGGTTGACTACGCCCCGGATGCCACTCGTTCCGAATAGCCTCCCTGTGTTCATTTCCAGTCTTGAGCTAAATAGAGGATAGCACGGAATCGAAGTGGTTGGCAATGAGCGGACTGTGTAGTAACATATGTTAGGCTACGCTTCCCGGTCATAGGCACCGCTGTTTTGGAAGCACGTAATGATAGAAGAAATAGCTTGGGTTCTGTTAGTCACCGTTTCTCCCATTAGTGAATTGAGGGGCGGTATACCGCTTGGGATACTAGGATTTGGGCTGGATCCATTACTCATATTCTGTATCACGGTTATTGCTAATGTCCTGATATTCTTTCCCGTTTTCTTTGCTCTGCGGCTTCTTTACGAGAAAGTCCTTTTTCGAATCCCGTTATTCGACAGATACCTGGATAATTTAAGGAAAAGGGGCAAGCCGAAAGTGGACAAATATGGCTTCTGGGGGCTATTCTTGTTTGTAGCTGTGCCATTGCCTCTGACCGGGGCGTATACGGGGACTATTCTGGCTTGGCTGCTGGGCATGAATTGGAAGAAGGCTTTGCCTGGGGTCATCTTGGGTGTGCTTACGGCCGGAATTGTGGTGCTCTTAATAACTTTGAGGGTAATCGGTAGCGTATGAAAACAGGTGACTCACGCATGACCGGACGAAATCCCGATAAGCAATGTGGGCACGATAATTCTCGTCGCTGGGCGTAAGAATCTGGTGCCCAATCAGTGGCGAAAGGCTGGGTATCGTTATCTAGAGACACCCAGCCTTTTCGTTATTATGCCACCCGCAATATTAGATTTGACTCTTAGCTATTTTCCTATTCTGAACATCTTGGTCCCACATACGGGACACACACCTTGAGTGGCCGGCCTGCCGTTCTTCATTTTGATGCTTCTGGGGTTCTTCATCTCCCTCTTCGCACGGCACTTCATGCAGTATGCTTGCATCTGTTCACCTCCCTTTTTTTTAAAGGATAAGCCATCGTTACTCGAATGTCAATAGGTTTTCCTTGAATTTTGCTCAAATATCGTAAAAAATCGCGTCACTTACGTATTATTCCCAGTTCCAGTTCGGGGAAGGAGCTCATTAGATGATGGATGACTCGGAAATTTGTGATCGGAATTCATCCCGATGTCATCAGAATGAAGGAGCCGTTGACAGATTTGTTGATAGAATGGCGGGTCACTTTCTTGAACGACCTGATGCACAGGCTACATATGAAGTTGCTGCAGTACCTGGCGTGCCTTGTGACTTGCTCGGGCCCGGTGGCTGATTTCATTCTTCGTCTCCAGTTGAAGTTCGGCCATGGTCTTACCTAATTCAGGAAGAAAAAAGACTGGGTCATAGCCAAAACCATTTTCTCCCTTAGCCTTAAGGGCAATCATGCCATGACACTCGCCATAGCATATTTCAGGTTGACCTTCTGGAGTAGCTATAGCAATGACGCATTTAAAAGAGGCTGTCCGTCTCTCCCAGGCAACGCCGTTAAGTTTGGCTAAGAGAAGGCTTACCCTGTCAGCATCAGTACCAGCTTCGCCAGCAAAGCGAGCTGACCTAACGCCTGGCTCCCCATTAAGGGCATCCACTTCCAGTCCTGAGTCGTCGGCAAGGGATGTGAGCTGGCTTAATTTGGCATAAGTGATGGCTTTTAACCGAGCATTTTCCTCGTAGCTATTCCCTGACTCGGTGACGACTTTGGCTATTCCTGCTTCGGGCAGCGTGGTTATTTGGTAACCGAGACCATCCAAGAGAACGCGGTATTCCCAGATTTTCCCTTCGTTGGATGTAGCCAAGAGAAGCTTGGGCACCTTGCCTGATATTTCCAAGCACTCTTTCCTTTTCGCCACGTTAGAATAATTTTTCGGCGATAAAGTCTGAAAATGAAAATTTCCAAAGCAACACGAGCCCGCCCGGGGGATTGGCGGGGACATCATATGCTTTCCTGATCAACTCTCTAGAATCCCAGGGTTCCCAATCTGAGATTGACAAGCCTTGCTGGGTTTTCTGAAGATGGATATTTAACCTATTTCAACTTTCCCACGGGTATCGAACTTGCTCTGTCTCCCTTATGAGTTTCCCTATATCTTCAGCACTGAAACCCCCACTTCTCTGCAATCCCTGACCAATTATAGCAAGGAGTTCGTTATGTCTTTTTAACTGTGCCTTCATAATTGTGATATGCGCATCCGTCGAATTTCTTAAATCCTCCAACTTTCGTTCAAGGGTACTCAGCCATTCGTTCAACTCTTCGTCTCGCTTTGTTCGTGTTTCGAACCCTACTCCTCGCCTTGCCATTTCCCCCCCTGTATTTCCAAGCTATTTCCTCTCCGTTCCCAGTTAGATGTCTTGAAATCTTGATGCCAGCTTCTTTGCCACTTCGGGCATGGTGGTGTATTCCATTTCTTCCAGCGGCAGGCGATGTGGTTCAAACGGACCCATTCGGCGCAGGAAATCCGCCATAATGTTTGTTTGATGACGGGCCTCATCAAAAGCAGGATCATCGAAGAGGTCACGAGGCCCGACGAGCTTGCCATTAGCAATTTGGAAACCAGCAGCTATCACTCGTGGCGGACCGTCGAAGCGGCAGGGATTGCTTTCACGGACAGCTACCGGCATTAAGGGGCCGTGATGGGAGCCTCTCATCCAGCCTTCCACTATGTGAGGAGATGCGAACGGTTCCAGTATTTCACCGACGGCGGGAAATTTTCCCTGGGAGCGAATTATACAGACAGGGTCATCCTTACCTACGTATCTGCCTGCCATGAGCGATAATCTCTGAGTAGAGGAGACAGCAGCAATTTCGCCACTCTCTTTATGGTGTACCGCTTTAATGGCATAGCGTCCCGGTGCGCCGAGAAAAACCAGCATGTCGTAAATCTCCTCAGGAGCATTGAAACTGATTTTCTTGTGCTTCTTGACGTCGTGGACTTCAAAGACGAAGCCGGAGTGCATATTGGAGGCGATAACCAGCCCAATAGTGTTGAACGGGTCAGCAAATATCTTGTACAATGGCAGGTTCCAGGCGCCGGATGCCGTCTTATCTGCCATGAATATGACTATGGTTTCAGCCTGGCGCTCGGAAAATTGCATCTCAGCCGTACCGGGTCCCATCCCCTTGACATTGCCGGCGAAAGCATCAGCGAGAAGATCCTGCCCGGCACCATGTAGCTTCAAGCGCTTGGCTACATTGGTGCATTCCACAAATGTATCCCAGGCTAACTTGTGGATTTTCTTGCTATCCTCGCCCTGCTGGTGGCTCATTATCAACTGAAGGTCGTCGCCACAGACCGTAACGTGATAGTCTATGAGTAAACCTTTGCCTTTGGCATGTTCCAATTTTTCCCTGGCTTTTTGTATTACATCGGGGTGGCTGGAAGAATGTCCGACATAGCCACCGACATCTGCCTTGATAACGCTTAAAGTCAGCTCCATTTCACCTCCTTGCTTCAGTTTAGCAATTCAAAGAGGTGAACGTCAATCTGGGATAAAAATTAGTCCCTCTTCGCCATTGCCCAAAGCCTCTGCTCTATTCTGGTGATAGAGCAGAGCAGTGTAAGCCGCCACTGCGGCATCGCACAAGTCGTGGTCGAACATGTCTAAATATGGTTTAAGACAAGGTAGAATATCTCCTAGCTTATCCCTGAGGAAGCTCATGCCTTGTCTGCTAGTTTTCCGGGGCATGGTCTTGCCAAAGAGGCGGACTTTGCTGGCGAAAGGATAGACCTCAATCACTTGACCAGCTTGTTTCATCTCGCGGCCGATACTACTCTTGAGTTCGATACCACGGTAGATCAAGTCCTTGATAAAGGTCTTCTTGCCGGTGGGGTAACAAGGGATTCCTTGTTGCCTCAGTTCTTGGTCACATTGTCTGTACTTCCTTGGGAATTTTGGCTTGCAGGAACAGCTTTCTTCAAGACAGCATAACCCTGCTGGCAAGCTCAATGGGGCATCGATGGCTATTACTTGAGGAGAATAGAAATTGGCCAGAGCGATCATATCTCTATTCTTGATTAAGAAGCCCAGGTAGACAACTTGTGACTCGCTATCCAATCCTAAGCAAGCGCTCGGTTTGGCTTCTGTTGAGGTTAAATCGATGCCCAAAAAAGTGGGATATTTCACATTATCTGAGAAGACTTTTTCCCTGACCGTTTCAATATCTCTCTAGCTGCTACTATACCGGAGGCTGAAGCTTGGACTAAGCCCCGGCTGACACCGGCACCATCGCCGGCAGCAAACATATTACGAACCTCCGTCTCTAAACAGGGCGTCAACTTTAGCCGGCTGGAGTAGAATTTGACCTCTATTCCGTAAAGCAAAGTCTGGGGAGAAGCGACACCAGGAACCAGCTTGTCAATAGCCTGAAGCATTTCCACTATACTCTTGAGATAGCGATAGGGGAGGGCGAAGCTCAAATCTCCGGGGGTTGCCGCTTGTAAGCTTGGTTCGATAGGATTATTGTGTAAGCGAGCTTGTGTAGAGCGGCGACCATCCATTAGGTCCCCCAATCTCTGTACCAGCACGCTGCCGCTGAGGATGTTGGCTAGCCTTGCTACATACTTGCCGTAGGCGATAGGTTCATGAAAAGGCTCAGTGAAGGTGGTGCTTACTAGAATGGCGAAGTTAGTGTTTCTTGTCTTGGGTTGGGTATAACCAATGCCGTTGACCGTAATGACAGGGTCCGAACCGCCTGTGGATTCCATAATCACCTCGCCGCCGGGGCACATGCAAAATGTTCTAACCCGGTCATTGAAACTCTGGGAGTAGAATTCGAGTTTTGATTCATACAATGTCGAAGTCAACTTCTCCATGGTTGTCATTGGTACTTCTATTCTGCAACCCACATCTACGGGGTTAGAATCAAGGCTCAGTTTGAACCTTTCTGCTTCATTGCATAGCCATTCTGCTCCCTCCCTTCCCGGCGCTAAGATTAAATAGCGACAGTCTATGTTTTCGCCATGGCCAGTTTCGATACCTCTGATCACACCACCCTCAACTATAATATTCTTAATTGTTGTTCCTAGCCTTATGTCTATTTTTTGTGACAGATAATTCTGCATGGACTTCAACGTTTCGTGGCAAAGCTCTGTGCCTAGGTGGCGCAATTTGACCGGGGTTAACGTGAGTCCAACCGAAGCAGCCTCTCGTTCCAGCGTAGCTGTGTTTTCTCCCATTCCATAAAGCTGGGGAGGTGCACCAAATTTGAGATAGATAGAATCAACATAGTCTATAAGTGCCCGAGCGCGCTCAGACCCGACGAGTTCTTTGATCCGCCCGCCTACCTTGGTGGATAAAGTCAGTTTGCCATCGCTGAAAGCTCCAGCGCCCCCAAAGCCGCTGACTAAATGGCACGGGGAGCAGAGCACACAGTGTCCACTTCCATTTTGAACGGGACAAACGCGAGCATCAATTTCTCCGCCCTTGTCCAGAAGCAAGACATCGAGCCCAGCGTTGCACAATTCCAAGCTAGCGAATATACCTGCAGGACCAGCACCAACTATGGCGACGTCATAAACCTTGGCCATCGTGCTTTATTCTGAAAGTCATTGACGCAACAAATGGGTCAGAATTTCTCCAGATCTAAGGATCTCATCGGCTGCAGAATATGGGTCGATCTCTCCTTTTTCTACCCTGTCCATATAGCTGCTCAATTGCCCATCTTGCTCGATTGACCTGAGCAACCTATTGGTGAGTTTTCGTTCTAGAGTCTTTATGAAGTCCTGTTTTCGTTGCAGTTGGCGACGTTGGGAAAGTCTGCCGTCTTTACAGAGGGCTTGGTAGTGTAATTGAATTTGTTCGTGAAGCTTGTCAACGCCAATGTCGTTAATTGCTTCCGTGGCCACCACGGGTATATCCCACCAGCTTGGCTCACGAAGCTGTAGCATAGCTTGTATATCACGGACGAAGTTGTCAGAGCCAGGATTGTCAGCCTTATTGACTGCAAATATGTCGGCGATCTCGAATAGTCCTGCTTTCATTGTCTGGATAGCATCACCAGATTCGGGACATAGTATCACAAGCACAGTGTCGGTCCTCTCCATAATACCTATCTCGCTTTGCCCTACTCCCACAGTCTCCACCAGGATAATGTCTTTACCAGCGGCATCGAGCAACTTGATCACAGAGCCGGCAGCTTGTGGTAACCCACCTATACTGCCACGAGTTGCCATACTGCGAATGAAAACTCCCTCATCAAGATAGTGTTGTTGCATTCTTATCCGGTCGCCTAGTACCGCTCCCCCCGTGAACGGGCTGGAGGGATCCACGGCAAGTATCCCGACTTTTGAGCCTTGCTTACGCATCAATGCTGTTAGCTTGTCAACCAGGGTGCTCTTTCCTACTCCCGGCGGGCCGGTTATCCCTATGCAGTGTGCCTTCCCCAGGTGACTAGAGATGAGCTTCATTATCTGCGGTACTTGGCTGCTTTCGTTTTCTACCAGACTGATGACGCGCGACAGGGAGACGTTTTCTCCGTTGATCGTTTGTTCGACTAGCCTCGTAATCTTGGGAGTCATCTACTATTGAGAGCGGGTTTATTTTATAGCTTCCTGAATTAGCGGTCAAATAGGTCTGCTGATTTGGTGAGAAGGGCCGGAGCTCAGTTCAATTATGAGCTGAAGAAGCCCGTACCAAGACTCGACAAACATGGTCGGCGATTTTGCTCTGTGTCTAGGCTGATTTGCCCACAGGCATTATGTATAGGGGTTTAATCTCTTCCTCTAGGCCGAGGACTTCCCCCACCTCTTCGTCGCGGAAGGCTCCGACTTCTACTGTGGCTAGTCCCAAAGCCACGGCTTGAAGGTGGATGTTTTCGGCTACGTGTCCCACCTCCATGTGGACATATCTTTCTCCACGTGCACCATATCTGTAGGAAGTCCTGTGATAAAGAACACAAATGACAATCGCCACCGGGGCCTCAACAATAAACGATTCTTGGTACAGAGTTGCTCTGGCTAGATCTGGTCTCAAATCGGCTTTCTTCTGTAAGCCCAAGGTGTGAGAGTCCGCTTCATAGTGGTAAATACCGGCTTGTAGTTCATTGGGAACTTGCTTTGCCTCTCTGATAATTACGCTCTGTTTGCCAACGACCACAAAGATCTCCAGGGGATAGGTAGCTCCGGCACTGGGCGCTGCCCTGAATCCTCCAGTTCCTGTGATGCCTTGAGCTGACCACAGTATCTGACTCAATTCAGATAAGTCAAGCGGCTCTCTACGGTATCTGCGAACTGACCTGCGCCTCAATATGGTCTCCTCTAAAGAAACCCCGCTTTTCAACCGAGGAGGGGGAAGCTTAATTATGTCCTGGATATTGCTTCGCTTCGCTCGCAGGGACATGGTTGTTTTAGCCCTTGATAACGGCCATAGGTACAGCCATAGCTACTTTCCTGGAAATGCCGGCTTGATGAACCACATCTATGACTTCGGTGACATCTTTATAAGCTTGAGACACCTCCTCAGCTAGGGCAGGAACACTTCCGGCTCTGACGATTATACCTCTACTCTGTAATTCTCGTATGATATCTGCCCCTCTGAAACCTCGTTTGGCAGCGCCACGGCTTAGTACCCTGCCCGCGCCGTGACAGGTGGAGCCGAAGGTCTCGGACATAGCTTTTTGAGTACCCACGGCAACAAAAGAGCAACGCCCCATGTCTCCGGGCACGAGGACAGGTTGGCCTATTTCTTTGTAGCGTTTGGGAGTATCCTTATGGCCTGCCGGGAAGGCTCTGGTAGCTCCTTTGCGGTGAACACAGACCTTAAGAGTGCGACCATCTATCGTGTGTTCTTCTATTTTGGCTATGTTATGAGCAACATCGTAGATCTGCCTCATGCCCAGTTCCTCAGGGCTTCTGCCGAAAATCCCAGAGAAACTCTCCTTAACCCAGTGGGCGATACATTGGCGGTTAACCCATGCATAATTGGCAGCACATGCCATGGCAGCTAGATAACCTTGACCTTCTTCTGACTCTACGGGAGCACAGGCGAGCTGTCGGTCCGGGAGCTTTATCCCATACTTCGATACCGCCTGCTCCATGATCCGCAGATGGTCGGTACATATTTGATGGCCAAAGCCACGAGAGCCTGTGTGAATTAAGACTAATATCTGACCAATATCAGTGATGCCCATAATGCTTGCCGTGTGGGAATCGAATATCTTCTTCACCACTTGAATCTCAAGGAAGTGATTTCCCGAGCCCAATGTGCCGGCTTGAGGCATGCCTCTCTTTATCGCTTTGTCGCTTACCTTGCTAGGATCAGCGCCAGCAAAGCACCCGCCTCCTTCAGTGACATCAAGATCTTCCTCGCAACCCAGGCCACGCTTCACTGCCCAACGAGCTCCTTCAACCATCAACTGATTCATCTCTTTTTGGCTTATCTTCATCTTTCCTTCAGAGCCGAGGCCCGATGGCACATTATGGAATAGCGCGTCGATCAACTGACTAATTCTGGGTCGCACGTCAGCTTCACTGAGGCTCGTACGCAATAGCCTTACGCCGCAATTGATGTCATAACCCACTCCTCCTGGGGAAACCACGCCATCTTTAATATTCGTTGCCGCTACTCCGCCTATAGGGAAACCATAACCCCAGTGGATATCCGGCATAGCCAAAGAGTAATCTACTATACCGGGTAGAAACGCAACATTGGCGACTTGTTCTGGCGTTTGTTCCTCGCGTATAGACTCCAGCATTTCCTTACTGGCATATATCAGACCAGGAACCCTCATGCCAGTCTTGTAGTTATCGGGAATCTTCCAGCGATAATCGTCTATCTTAATAAGCTGTCCTTGCCATTGTGTCATATCCTTGGCTCCTAAATATCGAGGATTACCTGTGCCTTGTAGCCATCATTATTCCTATCTAGCTTTAACATATGATATGTGGCTGCTTTTGCTCCTGTCTTTATCTTGTGCTTCATTGGGTCAAAAGTTTCTCCGTAACAGGTAGCCTTGAGTTCATTGTGAGTCAGGTTTCTGATATCGAACCTGCTGAATAGAATGTGTTTGGTATCAAAAAGGTAAAGGAGTTCGTTAAGCCATTCAACGAGCAAGCTATCTTTCTCGTCGCTCCTTACTTTCAAATTTACGTGTGATCTCTCTTCAATACTTCCAGGCTCAGTAATCAAGCTGAACAAAGCTAGAGCAGCATTGGAAAGAAGCTCCTTCATGTCTGCCCCGTAGGCGATGATGCCCATGTCAGCAGTATGGTTAGTTAATTCAAACGCCTTCTTCATTCCTCTAATTTCCATTATACAAGAACAGGGACGACATCTCCATTTAGCTTTGCTCTTTTGTAGTCTGGTGAGGCTGCTGCTACAATCAATACCCAACACGATGGAAGTTATATCTTGTCTACAAGTTGCGCGATTTGGCAAATAATCAATTACCCTGTATCATTAGGGTAGCAGTAGGCAAATGCCTGTATCAAATTTGACTTGCTCGTGTCGAAAGTTATATGGTTCTAGCGACGCGAAGAATAAAGGCAAAGTGAACCTGCAGCTAGCAGCCCACTGTAACCGATTCGCCAATAGAAGAAGGTAGATAATCATGCCCACCCAGCATTACATGGAATGTGCTCTATCTCTGGCCAGGTTAGCTATGGGATATACCACTCCTAACCCAGCAGTGGGGGCAGTAGTTGTTAAGGATGGACTTGCTGTCGGCATGGGATATACTCAGCCTGTCGGTTCAGAGCATGCTGAGGTTATGGCACTTCGTCAAGCTGGCGATAAGGCGCAGGGTGCGACCATGTATGTTACCCTCGAACCCTGCTGTCATTATGGGCGTACTCCGCCTTGTACGCAGGCCATAATCGATGCCGCCATTTCAGAAGTTCATATAGCCCTGCTTGACCCTAATCCTGCAGTTTCTGGGCGTGGTGTAAAGAGGCTAAGTGAAGTAGGCGTCAAGACCCATGTAGGTATGTGTCGGCAAGAGGCTCAAGAAATAAACGAGGCTTATATTAAGCACATTACTACAGGTTTACCATTTGTTGTAGCAAAATTCGCTATGAGCCTTGATGGCAAGATAGCTACTAAGACTGGAGATTCTAAATGGATAACCAAGGAAGAGACAAGAAAGTACGCACATGCCCTGCGCCATACTGCCGACGCCATAATGGTAGGAGTGAACACCGTTGTTGCTGATAATCCTCGCCTCACCGCTAAAGGTTGTGGTGGTAGAGGGGGCATAGAAAAAAGGCAGCCCCTACGCCTGGTCGTTGATAGTAACGGGAAGGTACCGCTGAACGCTCATATTTTTGAGCCGCCAGGCGAGGTTTTGCTCGCTGTAGCAGCACCTTTCGACTCTGTGAAGAAGGAAAAACTTACGGAGGTGGGTGCCGAGGTAGTGGAATTACCGACCAGGGGAGGCTCGGTCGATATCGTGGAATTGTTGAGGCTGCTGGGAAAGCGAGACATCGTTACTGTCTTAGTAGAGGGAGGTGCTAAGCTACTCGGTTCACTTTTCGACCATCATTCAGTGGATAAGGTATTGGCTTTCATCTCACCAATCATTATCGGCGGCCGTGAGGCTGTAAGTGTGGGTGGGGATGGTATTGACACTATGACTCAGGCTCTGCGCCTTAGTCGGGTTGACATAAAGAATTTCGGCGATGACATACTTGTCAGTGGATACGTTGAAAAACGGTTACCGCAAGAAGCGTAGGTTTCGGGTGTAGAGTATGTTCACGGGTATAATTGAAGAAATTGGCATAGTCAAAGAAACAGGCCGAAGCCGCTTGGCCTTTGAAGCCGACAAGGTTCTTGATGGAGCCAAAGTGGGCGATAGCATAGCTGTTAATGGTGTTTGCCTGACTGTTGTCTCCTTGGGAAATGATGGATTTGGTGTTAACGTTATGCCTGAAACGTTGCGTTGCACTAATCTGGGCAGACTTCATTATGGTGACCATGCAAATTTGGAGAGGGCACTGGCGCTGGGGGGGCGGCTGGGTGGCCATTTGGTGTTGGGTCATGTAGATAACACGGGAGAAGTACTAGATGTAAGTAGCGAGGAAGACGCGCGTATTATGAGGATTTCAGCACCCGGCGAACTAATGCTTTACATGACGGATAAGGGCTTTATTGGTGTTGATGGTGTTAGTCTTACCATAGTGGATGTCGATGATTCTTCTTTTGTTGTGTCCTTGGTAGCTTACACTATGGAGAATACCACGTTAGGGGCGAAGAGACCTGGGGATGTAGTCAATTTGGAAGCGGACATCATAGCCAAATATGTGGAAAGTCTTAAGGAGCGAAAAGGACAAAGTGTAAGCCTTGAGTTGCTTAAGAAATATGGATTTGTAGGGGGAATAGATGCTGACTAGCATTTCCGAGGCAATTGAAGACATAAGAGCGGGCAAGTTCATCATTATCGTTGACGATGAGTCACGCGAGAATGAAGGGGATCTGGCCATGGCTGGCGAGAAGGTTACCCCTGAAGCCATAAACTTCATGGCTAAGCATGGCCGGGGATTGATTTGCCTTCCTATTATTGGTCAAAGGCTCGACGAATTAGGAATACCACTGATGGTGACCAACAACACCTCACAGTACGGCACTGCCTTTACCGTTTCTATCGAGGCAAAGAATGAAGTTACCACCGGCATCTCCGCGTTTGATCGAGCCCAGACCATAAAAACAGTGCTTGATCCTAATACTAAAGCGGGTGATCTGGCTCAGCCAGGGCATATATTCCCTATTCGAGCCAAGGAAGGTGGGGTGTTGGTGCGGGCAGGGCACACCGAAGCTATCGTTGATCTAGCCACGCTATCCGGACTTTATCCTGCTGGTGTTATATGTGAGATTATGGATGAAGATGGCACAATGGCCCAGCTGCCTCAGCTTGAGGCTATGGCGTCTAAATTTAATTTGAAGATCGTAACCATCGCTGATTTAATTGCTTACCGTCTTCGTCATGAAAAACTGGTACAAAGGGTAACTGAGGCTAGCTTGCCCACTAAATATGGTGAGTTTACAGCCATGGCTTATAGAAGTGCTGTTGATGCCGCCGAACATGTTGCTCTTGTTAAAGGGAATATATCAAATGACAAGCCAGTGCTGGTACGTGTTCACAGCGAATGCCTGACCGGGGACGTTTTTGGCAGTTTGAGATGCGATTGTGGGGTTCAGGTTGAGATGGCTCTGAAAAGTATAGCCAAGGAAGGTCGCGGTGTTTTTCTGTACATGAGGCAAGAAGGGAGAGGAATCGGGTTTCATAACAAGCTTCGTGCCTATGCTCTTCAGGATCAAGGAATGGATACTGTGGAGGCTAATGTAGCTTTAGGTTTTGCTCCTGATCTGAGAGATTATGGAGTGGGCGCCCAGATCCTGGCAGACCTGGGTTTACATAATATTCGATTGCTCACCAATAATCGTAAGAAAGTGGTCGGACTAGGGAGCTATGGGATTAAGATAGTAGAGACCGTTCCCTTGATAGCGCCGGCTACTCCTCATAACATCCACTACTTGGAAACAAAGCAGAAGAAGTTAGGACATATTCTGAATCTGGAAAAATGAGAGATGATCAAACGCAGACGCCGGAGGGGGCTGATTTGGCGTTTGGGCGTTTGAACCTGATTTGGAGTCTGGATATCGAAATTTACAATTTGCTCATAGGAGGGTAGGAATGGCTAAGCATCAGTATGAAGGCATTTTGATAGGAAAAGGTCTCAAGTTTGCCGTGGTTGTTTCCCGTTTTAACGAGCTAATAACCACGAAGTTGCTTGAGGGAGCGAAGGATGCACTGCTGCGCCACGGTGTTGCTGGGGGTGACATCGATATTGCTTGGACTCCGGGCTGTCTGGAGATCCCACTTATAACGAAAAAGCTGGCAGAGAGTAATAAGTACGATGCCATAGTATGCCTTGGCGCAGTGATTCGCGGTGACACGCCCCATGCTGAATATATTGCCTCCGAGGTGAATAGGGGGATTGGCAGGTTGACTTTGGATACTGGCTTACCGGTAATACAAGGCATAATAACAGCCGACACTTTGGAACAAGCTATACAGAGAGCAGGCGCTAAGGAGGGTAACAAAGGCTTTGGTGCCGCGTTAAGCGCCATTGAGATGGCAAATTTGCTTAAGACTATTTAGGTGACTTTGTAAACCTTGTCACCTCGCCTTACTCTGTCAGGAACTTTTATGCCGACAAGATCACCCGGCTTGCCTTCGGTGATGTTAACGCGCTCAATCTGCATGGATTCTATAGTCAATTCCATATCGGTAGTGCTGCCCTTAATGTGGATCTTATCACCTATTTTCAATACGGCACTTAGCTCTATACCCGCTACTACCGGCTTAGCAAAAAAATCTGTAACCTGACCAATCTCCACTTCGTCCATCTTCAAGTACCTCCTTCTGAAAGGATATCATACACTTTTTCCAATTGGGAATCAAGCTGGTGTACTCGTTTATGCCGTCGGTGACATTTGTCTTTTGTCATCGCGAGGAGGGACAGCGATAAAGCAAGCTCTGACCGAGGTTCCTTAATGGGACTGTAGCAAGTTGCAGTTTTCTAGTGTGATTGTCACGCGCGGATCAGTGAAGGCTGGCAATGGCAGAGAGGTTATTACGCACCGTTACTAATATGTGAGCTGTCACTCGTCTATCTTGACTAGATCACGTGGAGGGCCCATTGTCATGGGGGCCCTGCTGAACCTTGACAATTCGTGCTGCTAAGCTTATGATAATAAGTCAAATAAATGTAATGGGAGGCAGTGTACCATGACTGATAGACCTGAAAAAAAAGCAGGGCAACCGTATAGTCCGGAGGAGATACTTTCGTTTGACCGCATCAGGAGGGCTATGACAACCAGGGTTTTGGATAGGATAGAAGAATTATGGGAGGGAAAACAGCCCATAAGCGTTGAACAAGTAAATGAAGTGATTGCCAGTGAATGGCAGAGAGTGAAGGAGGCGGTAAGGTCATCACCGGCGGCGCGGGAAGCTTTCCGTAAATATTTGGAGCGCACCGTCTCTGAACAAATAGATAAATTGATGAAAGATGATAAAGCTGAGCTGGAGTCGCTAGGCGTTGTAGAGAAGAGTCTATAAATTGGTTTCACAGGACAAATCTAGGCTAGGCAAACACGTTAACCAAGACCGTGAGGCAGGGCAGTTAGTTAGGCGTCTCGATATGTTGGACGAGAGGTTGGACAATATAGATTCTATAGTAACATCTCTTATAGAAAGGGTGATGGCAAGACCGCTTATCATAGAAGTGACCTGCCCCAATTGTGGTCAAATCATACAGATCAATGTCACCGCTGGTGTGAGGGTGAGGGGTAAGGAATAGGCCTGGCGGGCATCTTGTCTTTGCCAATGTCTAATTTCTAAGCCATCCGATGACGAGTAATTCTCCATTTCTGCATGTTTTCAAAGGTTTGCCCTGTTTAGCTATGTCTGGTACAATCGTCGGATGGGCGGTTAGCTCAGTGGTTAGAGCGCTGCGTTGACATCGCAGAGGTCACTGGTTCAAGTCCAGTACCGCCCATTTTTTATGGAATTATATTTGACTTGTAGATTTGCGATAGAAGGTGCGGAATGAAATCAGAGGAAAGGGATGAGCAACTGGTGCGGATGCGCCACTCGGCCTCTCACATCATGGCTGAGGCAGTGCAATATCTTTTTCCCGAGGCTAAATTTGGCATCGGACCCACCATTGAGAACGGTTTCTATTACGATTTCGAGCTGCCACGCCCATTAACACCGGAAGATTTGCCTGTGATTGAGAGTAGGATGAGGGAGATTATCGGTCAGGATGTGCCGTTTGTTAGGGAGGAAATGAGTAAGGACAAAGCGCGCAAGCTCTTTGCTGCTCAGCCCTATAAACTGGAACTCATTGACGATATCCCCGACAATTCGGTGACTGTCTACAAACAAGGTTCTTTTACCGATTTATGTCGTGGTCCTCACCTGGCTTCTACGGGTGAGGCAAAAGCATTTAAACTCACTCACCTGGCTGGGGCATACTGGCGCGGTGACGAAAAGCGACCCATGCTGCAAAGAATCTACGGTGTGGCTTTTGAAAGCGAAAAGGAGCTCGACGATTATTTGTCCTGGCAAGCTGAAGTTACTAAACGCGACCATCGGAAGCTGGGCAAGGAACTTGACCTTTTCAGTATTCACGAGGAAATTGGTCCGGGCCTAATCTGTTGGCACCCCAGAGGTGCTTTGATTCGGCGGGTCGTCGAAGACTTCTGGAAGGCAGAGCACATCAAGCAGGGCTATGATATCGTTTATACACCCCATATTGCCAAGCTGGATTTGTGGAAGACTAGTGGGCATTGGGAATTCTATCGGGATTATCTGTTCTCGCCAATGGAAATTGAGAGGCAGCAATATCTGCTAAGGCCCATGAACTGCCTGGGACATATTTTGATATATAAAAGTCAACTGCACAGTTATCGGGATTTGCCCTTGAGGTATGCAGAATTGGGCACGGTGTATAGGTATGAGCGGACCGGTGTTTTATATGGTCTTGCCAGGGTCAGGGGATTTACTCAAGATGATGCTCACATTTTCTGCCGCCCGGATCAAGTTGAACAGGAAGTAGGGGAGGTTGTGAAATTGGCACAATTCATGATGTCCAGCTTTGGCTTTGCTGAATATGAATTGTTGCTATCAACTCGGCCTGAGAAATATGCTGGCACAGTTTCAATGTGGGAAGAAGCTACAGAGGGATTGAAACACGTTCTAGAGAAACTCGACTTGCATTATGAGGTAGACCCTGGTGAGGGCGTTTTCTACGGGCCTAAGATTGATATCAAACTCAAGGATGCTGTGGGGCATGTGTGGCAGGGGCCTACTATTCAAGTCGATTTTAACTTGCCACAACGCTTTGATGTCTGTTATATTGGCGAGGATGGACTGGAGCATAGTGTGGTTATGATACACCGCACAGTTTTGGGTAGTATGGAGCGTTTTCTAGCTTGCCTGATAGAACATTACGGTGGTGCTTTTCCGGTGTGGTTATCACCGGTTCAGGTAACGATAGTTCCCATAGCAGATCGCCATGTTGGCTATGCTCATGAAATAGAGAGGGATTTCAAAGATGATGATATCCGAGTTCGGGTTGACGACCGCTCCGAGAGGATGAATTTGAAGATAAGAGAAGCCCAACTGGAGAAAGTCCCCTATATGCTCATAGTTGGTGATAAAGAGATGGATTCATCCAGGGTGTCAGTCCGCCTAAGGAGTGGCGAAAATCTGGGCTTAGAGACTGTCCGGCAAGTCAAAAGTAGGCTAACGGCAGCCATAGAGGCCAAGTCCTGAGTACTGTTCCAGGGGGTAGAAAGAGCATAGTTAAAGAGTTATTGACCAACAGGAGAATCAGAGCTAGAGAAGTTCGCCTCATAGGAGAGGGTGGGGAGCAGTTGGGCGTCGTGCCTCTACAAAAAGCATTGCAAATTGCTTATGAGCGTGGCCTTGATTTGGTGCAGGTAGCATCAACGGTGACTCCGCCAGTATGTCGGCTTCTTGACTATGGTAAATATAAGTATGACCAAACCAAAAAGGAGCGTAAGGCAAAGAAGGGCCAAAGAGTTGGCTTACTTAGGGAGGTCCGATTAAGGCCTAAGATAGAGGAGCATGATTTACAGGCCAAAATCAGGACCACGCGAAAATTATTAGAGGAAGGAAATAAGGTACGGTTAGTGCTAAGATTCAGAGGGCGCGAAATTATCTATCCTGAGCTAGGTTGGAATGTGCTGCGCAAAGTAGCCGAAGCTTCAAAAGAAATAGCTATGGCAAGCAGCTCTTCTGATAACGCAAGAAGTATAGCCTTGGTCTTATCCCCGGTTTCCCAGAAGAAATCCAAGGAGAAAGGGACAGATGCCAAAACTCAAGACGCATAAGGGGGCAAGGAGCCGTTTTCATATTACAGGCAGCGGAAAGCTGATGCGCACTAAGTGTGGCAAGAGCCATCTAAGGCGAAAAAAGGCTCCCAGAACCAAGCGCCTCTATGATGAAACGATACCCGCTTCCTCAGCGGATAAGAAGAGGGTAAGGAGGCTTCTGCCCTACGGGGTAGTATAAGGAGAGGAAATGGCTGGTATCCTGATTCCTGTTTTTGGCATCTTTGTTGGCATTGCACTGCTAGTAGTCTATTTCATTGCTGAAGACAAAAAGGTAACCGCGGAAGATTAAAGGAGGAAAACTTGCCACGAGCCAGGAGCGGAAAAACAACCCATAGACGGCATAAGAAGGTACTTGAGCTGACGAAAGGGCATCGGGCTGCGCGCCATAAGCTTTATGGTGTGGCTCATCAGTCCATGCTTCATGCCCTAGATTATTCCTACCGTCATCGTCGTGAGCGGAAAGGTGATTTCAGGAGACTATGGATTGCCCGCATCAATGCTGCGGCGCGGGCTAGGGGGCTTACTTACAGTCAGTTTATGGCGCGGCTAAGAAAATCAAATATCGAGATTGATCGCAAAATGCTAGCCGAAATGGCAGTCAGAGATCCCGAGGGTTTCGCTATATTGGTAGCTTCGGTGACCGAGGCTGAGTCACCTCGCGTATGATGACATTATGCCTGGAAATACCAGGGTTTTTGAACAAGGATAACATCACTTAGCAGCCAATGCTGGAACGACTCAAAGACCTGCGCGCGCAAGCTCTGGAAGAACTGGGCAAAGTTGATCAGCCTCGGGAGTTAGAGTTATGGCGCGTTCGTTACCTGGGCAAGAAAAGTAATCTAATTCAGATTCTACGTTCGTTAGCTGAATTGCCTCTGGAAAAACGACGAGAGGCGGGTGCCCAAGCTAATGAAACCAAGAGAGCCTTAGAGTCGAGCCTGGAAGAGAAAGCAAGATTACTCCAGGAAGCTCTTCTTACCTCTTCTCGGGAATCTCAAAGAATAGATGTTACCTTGCCCGGTCGCCCCCTCCCCGCAGGGCGACTTCACCCGACCACTCAAACGCTTGAGGAAATTTGCGACGTTTTCAAAAACATGGGCTTCCAAATAATTGAGGGACCTGATGTGGAATGGGACTACTACAACTTTGAGGCCTTAAACATTCCTCAACATCATCCGGCGCGGGATATGTTTGCTACCCTGTGGATAGATGCAGGCATGGGGGAGAAAGCTAGACTTTTGCGCACACACACTTCCCCCATGCAGATTAGATTGATGGAGAAGGAACGACCGCCGATAAGAGCGATAGTCCCCGGGCGAGTTTACCGATACGAGGCGACTGACGCTACTCACGAATCTATGTTTTATCAGGTTGAAGGTCTGGCCGTGGACAAGGGCATTACCCTGGCTGATTTAAAAGGCACTTTGTTTGACTTCTGCCGCTGTATTTTCGGTGAGGGGAGGAAGGTGCGCTTCCGTTGTGATTACTTCCCTTTTGTGGAACCTGGAGTGGAGGTAGCCATCGCATGTTCGGCTTGCGGTGGGGCTGGCTGCCGTCTGTGTGGTTACAGTGGCTGGATTGAAATACTGGGGGCGGGAATGGTGCATCCCGATGTCCTGGCGCGCGTGGGTACCGACCCCGGGGTTTACAGTGGTTTTGCTTTCGGCTTGGGGGTTGAGCGCATCCCTATGCTACGCTACGGCGTTGACGACATTCGCCTCTTCTATAGTAATGACCTCAGGTTTTTGAGGCAATTCTAGGTTCTAGGGTGACAGTATGAGAGTCTCCCTCAAATGGCTCAGGGATTATGTTGATATAAAGCTTGCTCCTAAGGAGCTGGCCGAAAGGCTGACTATGGCTGGCTTGGAGGGCAAAGGCATTGAGGCTGTGGGTGGCTCCTGGGATGATATAGTGGTAGGGGAAGTAATAGCATTAAATCCTCATCCTAATGCTGACCGCCTTAAGCTAGCGACCGTTGACCTTGGCACTGAGCAAGCCACCACGGTTTGTGGTGCTCCGAATATTGAGCTTGCTCAGAGGGTCCCTTTTGCCAAAATAGGAGCCCGCCTCATAGATCCTTATACCGGGGAAGCTATGGTGCTGAAGCCGGCTAAAATTCGCGGTGTGGCTTCCAAGGGCATGGTTTGCTCGGAAAAGGAGCTAGGGATTTCCGAGAATCACGAGGGCATTTTGGTATTGCCGCCAGAAGCGCCGATAGGTGCGCCTCTCGGTACTCATCTAGGCGACGTGGTCTTAAACTTAGATGTAACGCCTAACCGCCCGGATTGCTTATCCGTAATTGGCGTTGCTCGAGAAATAGCCGCCCTAACTGGTGAATCACTCCGTTTGCCCCAAATTCACTATGAAGAGACTGAGAAGTCAGTAGATACCTTTGCCTCCGTTGATATAGTCGATCCGGACTTGTGTCCCAGATATTGCGCTAGCCTGGTTACCGGAATTAAGATAGGCCCGTCCCCGAGCTGGCTGCAGCAGCGTCTGAATAGCTGTGGGATGCGTCCCATCAACAACGTGGTTGATGTTACCAATTATGTGATGCTGGAATATGGTCAGCCACTGCATGCCTTTGATTATCAGGAGCTTAAGGGTAGGCGAATTATCGTTCGCAGGGCTAGAAATGATGAAAGCATCACTACCCTTGATGGCTCAAAGCGCGCTCTTAACCCAGACATATTGGTTATTGCTGATGAAGAGGGAGCTATCGCAGTTGCCGGAATCATGGGTGGTCTCGATTCTGAGGTTACGGACAGCACTGAGACTATCCTTCTAGAGTCAGCCAATTTCAACCAGGCTACCATTCGTCGCGGCTGTAGTTATCTCCGATTCCAAAGCGAAGCCTCGATTCGCTTTGATAAAGGACTTAATAGCGAGCTTCCGTTGGTACCGCTGAAACGTGCCACTCAAATGCTGCTGAAGTCAGCCGGTGGCCAGGCGGCCAAGGGCGTAATCGATGCTTATCCCGGCAGGTCAGGACCGAGGCTCATATCACTCAACCCAAGGGAGGTGAAGCGCCTTTCGGGTTTGAAGGTCACTACTGATGAAATTCTCAAAATACTGAAAGGATTGGGTTTTGAATGCCGCGAGGACGATTCAGGCTCGCAGACTCTGGTGTCTACACCCTATTGGCGCAGCGATATCAAATGCTCTGCTGACCTTGTGGAAGAGGTAGTTCGCATCATCGGTTATGAAAAAGTCCCAATGACCAGGCTGGGCTCTCCTTTGCCTCAGCAAAAACCAAAGTCGGCACCGACAGTCCAGCAAAGCGATCTCAAAGAGAAATTACACAATATTCTGACTGGCCTTGGCTTTCAAGAGATACTAACTTATTCTTTAGTCAGCCTGGAAAAATTAGAGAGGCTTTCTCCCACGCTTGAGTTGAACATTCCACCGCTAAAGGTAGCTAACCCTATGACGATGGAACAAGAATATCTGCGTACCAGTCTACGGGCCGGTCTTCTGGCCACATTGTCATATAACCAGAAGTTTGAGCAAGGTGGCGTGAGGCTCTTTGAAATTGGCAAGGTATTCTTATCTCAGCACCCTCCCGTCATTGCGAGCGAAGCGGAGCAATCTCAAGGGGAGAGAGAGCTACCGCGGGAAAAAGAGATGCTCTGTGCCGTGCTCAGCGGCTCAAGGGCAGAATTGTCCTGGCAAGTTGATAAAGAACCTCTCGATTTCTTTGATGCCAAGGGGGTAGTTGAGAACGTTCTCAATCGGTTGGGCTTGAAAGCCGGTTTCGAGAATAGCAATGACGAGACTCTGTTCCCGGGGAGAGGCGCTAACATAATTGTTGAAGATGACAAACTAGGTATTGTAGGTGATGTGCATCCCAAGGTAGCGCAAGCCTTTGAGCTTTCTAATACTGTTTGCCTTATCGAGATTGACCTGGAGAAACTGTTGACCAAGATCGCAGGGACAAGAGAATATCGGTCCATCCCACGTTTCCCCAGTGTCTCCAGAGATATCGCCATGGTGATAGATGAGCAAGTGACCTATGGAGAGGTGGAAAACATAATCCACAGCTTCCCGCTCGTGACAAAGGTGACTCTGTTTGACCTTTATCGAGGTGAGCAAATAGGTGAGCGCAAGAAATCTTTTGCCATAAGGATTGTCTACCAATCGTCCAGCCGTACCCTGACCGACGAAGAAGTTGACCAGACGCAAGAAGAGATGCTCGCCAGGCTGCATCAGGAACTGGGCGCTACTTTAAGAAGTTGAGTCAAGGGCGAGTTCGGTTCAGTCAAGACTGAGCTTTTACAGCCTCATTTAGAAGCTTCTTTACTTGTGCAGCCAAGTTTTCCAAAGGCAAGAGCTGGGCTCGTTTCTCCTTGCGCCATTTGGCCTCTACGCTCTGGCTGTGTAAGGTGCGCGGAGACAATGTCAATCTCAGTGGTATTCCTAGAAGGTCGGCGTCGTTGAATTTAGTGCCGGGGGAATCGTCACGGTCATCGAAAAGCACTTCAATGTCTTCTTTCTGTAATTCCTGATAAAGCTTTTCTGCCATAGGAGCTACTGCCGACTTGTCCAACGACAGAGGGCAAAGGTAGACTTGGTAGGGTGCAACACAGAGCGGCCAGATAATGCCCTTGTCGTCGTGGCTTTGTTCTACTATGGCGGCCAGCAACCGTCCCAGTCCGATGCCATAGCTGCCCATAACGATAGGGCGGGATTTGCCATCGCTATCTAGGAAAGACGCTCCGAATTTCTCACTGATGAAGGTGCCTAGCTTAAACACATGCCCGACCTCAATGCCTCGGGAGAAAGATAATTCGGCCCCACATTTGGGGCAGCTATTTCCAGCCCGAGCCAAAGCGATATCAGCTATGAGATCAACCTGGAAGTCTCTGGGATAATTGGCATTCCTGAAGTGATACTCTGGCTTGTTGGCGCCAACAACGAAGTTGGAGCCTAAGGTTATGGAATCATCGGCTACGACTTTGATTCCCTTTGCTCCTATGGGTGACGCAAAGCCAGCCACAAGTCCAGCTCCATTCACTTCGGCTTCCGTAGCCAATCGAAGCTCAGAGCACTTCAAAGCATTTCTTAATTTCGTCTCGTTGACTTCCAGGTCGCCTCGAATGACGACGAACACGAACTCACCATCAGAAAAATAGAACACGGCCTTAAGAGTTTGACTTGACGGCACGCCCACGAAACCCGCTACTTCCTCTATGGTCTTTGTCGCCGGCGTAGCTATCTCCTCTAGAGGAAGCAGGCGTTCAGAATTGGTTCTTGGCTTCACAAATTGAGCCTTCTCGGCATTGGCGGCATAGTCACAATTGGAACAATGAATGACTTCGTCCTCACCATCTTCAGTCAGGAGCATGAACTCGTGGGAATCCTTACCACCTATGGCGCCGCTGTCAGCTTCTACCATCAACGCTGGCAAGCTGAGACGAACATAGATGTTCTTGTAGGCCTGGCACATCTTCTGATAACTTTCGTGAAGACCGGCTTCATCGGCGTCAAGGCTGTAAAGGTCTTTCATGATAAACTCGCGGACTCTCAACAAGCCGCCGCGAGGTCGAGGCTCATCGCGAAGCTTGGTCTGTATTTGGTAGGGCATGAGGGGAAGGTCCCGATAGCTTTGAACATGGCGGTGGGCAAGGTCGGCGATGACTTCCTCGTGGGTAGGTCCCAGCGCCAGCGTGTGCTCCTTGCGGTCGGTCAACGTGAAGAGAGACTTGCCGAAGGATACAGCTCTTCCTGATTGCTGCCATAGTTCAAGAGGCTGCAACACGGGCAGCATCACTTCCTGCCCGCCGGCTTTGTCCATTTCGTCCCTGACTATACTCTCTATCTTTTTGAGCACCCGCCAGCCCAAAGGCAGGTAAGAGTAGACTCCAGCGGCCTCCTGAGCGATCATGCCTGCCCGGACCAATAGCTGATGGCTTATGCACTCAGCTTCAGTGGGTGTCTGCCGCAGTGTTTTCCCGAAAAGCTTAGAAAAACGCATCTTAATTCACAAAAGGCCCCTATCCTAAACAGTTAATCGAAACTAAACGGCGGATATTTGTCCGTTAGTAGAAAAAGATAACCGTTTACTCTTGTACTCCAACG
>Ga0209427_10000912_pt1 | contig 32971 bp, 27 predicted proteins | sample DeeMarSWOR136_30_FD_187465 | JGI IMG/M metagenome (GOLD analysis project Ga0209427, IMG submission 187465) | Marine sediment microbial communities from White Oak River estuary, North Carolina - WOR-1-36_30 (SPAdes) (version 2) | ecosystem: Environmental > Aquatic > Marine > Intertidal zone >...
CTTACTTTTAATAATCTCAATTAATACTTATAGAGGAAATGAAGTTAAAAGGGATTCTTTAATATATTTGATTTTAGGGATAATAATACTCATTTTCACTATATTATACTGGAATATTGAGTTTGATCCTACTTATGAGACTCTTGGTTTTGCCTCTATTGGGTTTTTCATTTCTGGCATATTAACTATTCTAGCATTTGTAATTGATAAATTGAATGCTTATATTAGGAGAAGATCAAACAATTAATAAAAAATTAGTTAATTAAATTTTTTTTCTTATCATACAATTCGTAGTTTGATTTAAACGAGATAAAAATCTTAAAGTTTATTTATTTTATTTTTATCTTTAATGCAAAATTTAAATAATAAAGAATTATTTAATAATTTGGAATTATTCCACTGTATTTATCTCAAGAATTTTGAGTATATTAAAAATTAATAATAATCAATACATAAGATGAGTTTATTTAATCTAAATCGTGATATTCCTTGGTTTTTTCAATATCTTGAGAATTATTATCATATCTTTCTTAATATGCGTTTTAATTATAAAGAAATGCACATAAATGATATTGAATTTTCAGTAGAATTAAATTTACAAGGATTTGAAGGATTAATTTTCTATTTTTATAAATCTAAATCAAGAAAATTAATATTTAATTTATTTAGACACTCACTAGATAAATTATATCAAATAAGTGGTCTCAGTTATGATTTAACTGAATATCAATCAAATCCTCTAGACTTTATAATAATTCCTTTCGGTTATTTTAAAGAACAACACAAATTTAACATATCGGTTCAAAGCGATACTAAAGCGTTAAATTATGATGTTTTCTCATGGTCTCCGTCTCACCTTTTCAAAAATGTTAAATCTGTTATTAAACTTGATAATCAATATAATGAATTAATTCCAATTGATGATATTAAAGGCTATTATTTTCAACTTCCTGCCTCTTTTAAAGGCAATCAAACGAATAGACTATTTGATTTAATCAATCTTATTGTTGATCTTCTTAAAACACGAGATGAAATCTCTAATCAACCTCTATTTGAACCAATGGATTTAGAAATCAAATCATTAGTCTCAAAAAGTAATGAATTTCTATTTGAGTTATGTCAAACTTCTGTTCCTCTTGAGATTAAAAGTGTGATAAGGGAATTGGAAAGATTAAAATTTAATATTGAAAGTCTTACAAAAGAAGAGATATTTAATTGGTTAGATGATATTATTGATTTCTATTCACAGAAATCTTAAGTTTTTATTCAAGTTATTTTCTAATCTCTAAACTTTTTAATAATTACTAATATTAATGCGATAACGAAGTATATAATTGCAGTAAATAAAGATATGAACTTTATAGTTGCACTTACTGAAGCTGTAAATGCATTAATTGTAGATACTGAGTGTGGAGAATCAGTCATAATAAGTAAATTGATATTTTCGATAATATCAAAAATTCCAGTTAGAAAAGGCGTTATTGTTATGAAAATTCCAAGTTTTTGAAGTTTATCTTCTGCTCTTCGTAAAACTAAAATAATTAATCCAAATGCTATTGAAACATAACCAACGATATATAGAAAATCCCAATATATTGCTGATGTTTCTAGTGATATTCCTCTCATGCCCCATACAGAAAAAATTTGTTCAACCTTTTCTTGAGTCCAGGCGAATTCAAAAGCTAAAATACCATAAGTTGAGACTGATGCTTCTATAGGCATGAACACCAATATTTGTATTAATAAAACAATAATTAATCCGCCCACAACCATTATATATAATGTTTTATCTTTGGGAGTTTCTTTGAATTTATCTAAAAACATGTTATTATATCAAAATTTTAATTAATTTTAAATTAAATAATATATTTAATTAGTTCTTATTCTATTTAAGAATAATAATTATAATTATAATTGTCAATCAATAATCTTATTTATATCAACAGATTATAAAATTTATAAAGAATATATAAGAAAAAAATTCTATGTGCCTAGCAATACCCGGAAAAATTCTTAAAATAGAAGAAAATACTGCTTTAGTTGATTTTGACGGTATCAAACAAAAAGTAATTGTAGCCTTAATCCAAAATCCTGAAGTTGGAAAATTTGTAATAGTTCATGCTGGTTATGCAATTGAACAAATGGATGAGAATGAGGCTTTAGAAGCGATACAACAGTGGAAAGAAATTGCAGATGATCAAAACATAAATCTTTCTGATATATTATAAATCAAAAAGTTCTGTTTTTAATTTTTTTAGTTTGTTATAAAGGTTTTTAATAGCAATGATTCCTTTTGAGTTTTGGTTAAAATCAATAGGGGCTATTCCATTTAAATCCGCTTTTCCTATTTCAGAATCAAAAGGGATTGTATGAAAGAGAGGAACATCCCACTCTTTAATACGCTTATTAATAATATTTATTTGACTATCATCTATTATTTTATTCGCCACTAAATATATGTTGATTACTCCCAATTTTTTTGATAAATTTATTATCTTATGGCATAGATCAAGTGACTTTTGTGAAGGCTCTGTAATTACTAACATTACATCAATTCCTTTTGCAGTCCCTCTACCTAAATGTTCTAGTCCTGCTTCAAAATCAACAATTATAATTTCATTTCGTTTTACTAAAAGATTATATAATAATGTTCGAATTAAGGCATTTTCAGGACATAAACATCCAGTAGCTGGTTCTTCAATTGAACCTAAAACTAATAATTGAAGTCCATCAGGTCCCGATACTTTAAATTTATCGGGGATATCAGATACTTTAGGATTTATATTATAAACTCCTGGTCCGGCACCAAATACTTTTGTTCTCTCATCGATCATTTCTTTCATTTCGGAGATCGGGACTATATTCTTTTTAATATGTGAATTAACACCTAATGTATAACTTAAATTCATAGCAGAATCATTATCTATTGCTAAAACTTCAAAACCATCTTTAGCAAATAGTCTTGATAATGTACCTGCTAATAAAGTCTTTCCAACCCCTCCTTTCCCGCTCACAGCTATTTTCATTTCTCAAATAGGCTTTTTGATTAAGATTCTATCTTTTTTCTTTAAGTTTATAAAAAACTTAAAGAAATTAAATATTTACTTTAAAATTCCTAGATATATTTTGTGAAACATCTATTTTTAATAAGAAAATATTAATCTAATTTATTAGAAATTATGAAAAAAATTTGTGAAACTCATCTTCTTAAATTTGAATATGTCTGCCCTAAATGTTTAAAACCCTTTTTAAAGCATACCAATTTTTCAAGCTTGGATGAAATACGGGAATATCAAAGAATTAATGCTAAAAAAGTTAATTTATCAGACAAAATAGAACAATTTAAAATAGCTGGAATTATAAAAACTAAATTTATAGAAAATATAGTTTATTCTATATTGTTATTTTATGATATAAACAAAGAGAGAATTTTAAATATTAGATTCAAATCATATAACTCACCATATATGAAATATTTTCCATCGGTTCTGTTTCTAAATCACACAGATATTTATCTGAATTTAATAAAAGATCTACCAAATTATCCTGATTTTTATATTGTCAATTCGAGTGGTCAAATCCACCCATTTTTTTATGGAGCAGCTTGCGATTTTGGTTTAAAAACAGAAATTCCCGTCATTGGTTTTACAAAAAATTTATTATTTGGAAAAATTAAAGATAATGAAATAGAACAGGGTGTAAAAACAATATATCATCGTAGTAAATTACTTGGATATGCTATTTCTAAACCTTATTCAAAGAAATTTTTATATATATCAGTTGGGAATAATATTTCTCTACTAACAGCGCTAAAAATATTCCTTAAAATTGATTTCAAAATCTTTAGTTCGCTTAGCATAGAATTGAACAATTATATTACAAAAAATCGTTAACAGAAGAATGAGAGATAAAAAATTTAAAAACTTTTTCCCATAGCTTGCATTTTATTTGAGAGTTTCATTAATTCATTAAATATTTTCTCATTTTTATCTGGATCTGTCGTATCTAATAGTCTTTCATTTAACTTCTTCATCTTTAATGTCAATTCAACAAACTCATGTGGAGGTTCAACTTGATAATAATATTTCCTTTTGCCATTTTCATGTAATTCCACATATACCCATTTTTCAGCTTTTTGAGACCAGTTCCATCTATTTATCGTGAACCTTCTAACCATTACTTAACCCTAATCCTAAATAATAACTACATATTATGTTAAAGTATAAGAATTTATGAATTTCCCGATTATCAAATACATTAGTTATTGATATCTTTAAATTTAAAGGAAATTCAAACAAAATTAATCTGAGAGTTTATCTAATATCTTTAATGCAACTTCTCTAACATCTACATCATTATCTCTAGAAAGTAATATTAATTTTGCCTTGAATTCAGCATTATTAATATTAAATTTACTTAATGCTATTATTATATAGTATCTAACTAGCCAATCATCATCATCAATCATATCTAGAAAAATATTATAAATCCTATTGTTCATAAATCTACCTAAAATTTTAACAGTTCTTCTTCTGATTTCATGATTAGTACTTTTTAATTCTTTTAAAAGTTTATTTATAATTTTTTCCTTACTAATATTATCCAAAAGTTCATAAAATTTTATAAAAATAGGAATTTCAGAGCGTGAGGGGAGTGTATAAGTAAAATTTGTTTGATTAATTTTATTAATTCCGTGTATTGTTTGTTCTTCTTTTAATTTACTAACTGTATTATTAAGGCGATTAATTTATTTTTGGGCTCTCTCTAATTCATAATTTAACGTCTCAATTTCTTGAGATTGAAATAATGAAGTATAGGAAGGTTTATTATAATTTAATAATTGACTTTCTAAGTCTTGAATTTGTATTTTATATGCTTCAATCTCTAATTTTAAAGCCGCAATTTCTTGAAGAGCAAATTCTTCTGAAGCTTCTCGTTGATGTAAAAGCTCATCATCTGCTATACTATTTTCTTTTGCTTTTTCTTTTAATTCAGTCAATTGTTCAAGGAGGTTTTGATTTTCTTGTTTATACTCTATTAATTCAGATTCAATCTTATCACTTTTCTCTCGCAATTCGGTGATTAATAATGCATCTTCATTAGATATTATTGCAGGTTTGCTAGTTTGCTCTAGTTGTTGTTCCAATGCCTTGATCTGAGATTTTAGCGATTCAATTTCTAACTCTTTTTCCTTTAATTTAGTTAATTGTTCAAGGAGATTTTGATTTTCTTGTTTATACTCTATTAATTCAGATTTAATCTTATCACTTTTCTCTCGCAATTCGGTGATTAATAATGCATCTTCATTAGATATTATTGCAGGTTTACTAGTTTGCTCTAATTGTTGTTCCAATGCCTTGATTTGAGACTTTAATGATTCTATTTCGACACGTAATAATCCATTTTCTTCCATTAATTGAAAATTTAATCGTTTAAAATTGATTAACTCATCATCAATTTGTTTCAAAATAGGGCTTCCTTCTAAATTTTCTGTCTCATTCTTTTTTGATTCAATATCGTGGATCTTTATATTTAATTCTTCTAATTCATTTTTCAAATCTTTATTTTCATTTAATAATTCATCTAATCTAATTTGAGTATTAAATAATTCTTCATTTTGTTGATCAATTTTTACAATATTATCATTTTTCATTAATATAGATAATTCATCAATCTTATCCTGAAGTGTGTCGATTAATTTATCTTTCTGATTTAATTCTTGCCTTTGGGAGACGATCATATCTTTTAAGATTTCAACTTCACTAGGCAGTTTTATTTGCTCATCTATAATTTGATCATTTTTTTTTTGAGTTTTCAAATCTTCAATCAATAATTTTTGCTCTTTTATGGTAAATTCCATTTTATTTATTTCTTCTTTTAAAGAATGGATTGACTGTTCTAACTCCGCTTTAGTTTGAGTTTCCTTTTCGACTGTATTGATTAAATCCTTAAAATTCTTACTCATAATTAATTTTAGTGATCGAATAATCACAAGAAAATTGTTTGTATCTATAATAGAAATATAACTATAAAATTTTAGTGATGAGCGTGTATGTTGTTTTGAACAGAATTGACATCAATAATTATGCTAATATTATTTTTAAAAAAAAATAAAATTGTAAAAAAAGCATTAATCTACTATTTTAATTTCTAATATCTTATCTCTTTGGGAAATAGAATCCACTACTTTTTGATCTTTATTAGGATCTACAACCTCTCCAAAAATAGTATGCTTATTGTTTAGATGTGGAGTAGGAACATGGGTTATAAAGAATTGAGACCCATTAGTATTAGCTCCCGCATTTGCCATAGCTAAAATTCCGGGTTTATCAAATTTTCTCCCACTTTGAAACTCGTCAGGAAAAGGATAACTAATATTCTGTCCTTGATAAGGAAATGAAGTTATACCTTTTTCTTTTGGACCACCATATCCTTTTCCAAGAGGATCTCCTCCTTGGATCATAAAATTAGCAATTACTCGATGAAAAATAATTCCATTATAGAATCCTTGATTAGCTAAATGGAGAAAACTTGCAACTGTTATCGGAGCATCCTTATCAAAAAGATTAATATTAATTTTGCCTTTATTGGTTACGATAATAATTCTGGTCATAACAACAAAAAAGGTTTAAATCTTTTTAATAATTTTGTTTTTATCCAATTTTGTTAGGTTTTTTCCCCAACAATGAAAAATTTAAAAATCATTATAATAATAAAACTTTATACAAGTTTTTAACAATAATTTACTTTATATTCAAAAATGGTAAGTGACATTTCTTTTTTCTTCAACCCAAAATCTATTGCTGTTGTAGGAGCTAGTGCTACACAAGGTAAGGTGGGAAACACAGTATTAAATAATATCATCAATTCAGGATATGAAGGCAAGATTTTTCCTATAAATCCAGCAGGAGGGGAAATCTCTAGTCTTAAATGTTATAAAAGTGTTTTAGATGTCCCAGAAGATATAGATATAGCTATATTTGTTATTCCTGGTAAGTTTGTTAATACAACTGCCGAAGAGAGTGGCAAAAAAGGGGTGAAAGGTTTAATAATCATATCAGCAGGTTTTAAAGAAATCGGTGGAGAAGGAGTAGAAAGGGAAGAAGAACTCATTCAAATCGGTAAAAAGTATAACATGAGGATATTAGGTCCAAATTGTTTAGGTTTTATTGGGCTTAACTACAATGGTTCGTTTGCTGCAGAAACTCCAAAAAAAGGAAATATTGCTATGATATCACAATCTGGTGCGATGCTTACAGGGATGATGGATTATTCAATGACACAAGCTTTCGGTTTCTCATGTAATATAAGTTTGGGGAATAAAGCAGATTTGGGGGCTGTAGATTTCATAGAGTATCTTGCTAACGATGATAATACAAAAGTAGTCCTATGTTATTTAGAAAGTATTAAAGATGGGGATAGATTTCTAGAAGTTTTACCAAGAGCTACTCGAAAAAAACCAATTGTAATATTAAAGTCTGGAGTAAGTGAAGCAGGGGCAAGAGCAGCCTCAAGTCATACAGGAGCATTAGCAGGGGCAGATATAGCTTATGATTTAGCTTTTGAAAAGTGTGGTGTATTAAGAGCAAAAACCATTGAAGATTTATTCGATTACGGTGAAATATTTCTTTATCAACCGATTCCTAAAGAAAATTCTTTTGCGATAATAACCAACGCAGGTGGTCCAGGAATTGTAGCAACTGATGCATTTGAGAGAGAAAATTTAAAGTTTTCAAGTTTCTCAGAGCCAATACTCCATTCATTAAGAGCTAATTTGCCTTTAGAGGCAGCAATATTCAATCCAATTGACATCGTTGGCGATGCAACCCCAGAACGATATGAATTTACTATTAAAACAATATTTGGATTAAATTCTGGGCAAAACCTTGGTGATATTACAACTGCAGGAGTCTTAATAATTGTAACACCTCAGGCTCAAACAAAACCTACTGAGGTAGCCAAATTAATTTATAATATTTCTTCAAAAAATTTAAATAATAAACCTGTTGTATGCTCTTTTATAGGCGGAAAGAATATATCTGAAGGGCGAGAATATTTAAAGCAAAATCATATCCCGTGTTATCAATTTCCAGATCGTGCAGCTCATTCACTTAGAACATTAACAAAAAGGCGTACCTATTTAATAAGTACTCCGATAGATGAATTAGAAATTCAGTCATTTAAAGTAAATAAAGAAAGAGTAAAAGAAATTTTTTCAAATGTTCGTGAAGATGGGAGGACAGTTTTATTAAGTTATGAAACAAGCGAAGTCTTTGATTGTTATGGTATTAAATCCCCTAAATCACGATTAGCTCAAACTCCAAGACAAGCTATGCAATTACAAACCGAAATTGGAAAAGCTGTAATGAAAATAGTAAGTCCACAAATAATTCACAAAACTGATGTTGGAGGAATTTTATTAAACATTGGAACAGAGCAAGATGCATTTGAAGCTTATATTCAAATAGTTAATAATGTAAAAAAATTTGGACCTCAAAATGCAAAAATCTATGGCGTTGAAGTTCAAGAAATGATTGATTTTAAAACTGAGCCCAAAATAAATGAAATAATAATTGGAATGTCAAGAGATCCTCAATTTGGACCACTTTTAATGTTTGGTACTGGAGGAATTTATGCTAACTTTATTAAAGATGTAGGCTTTGCTCTTTCTTATAAATTTACAGAAGGAGATGCAAAAAAGTTAATTGAAAGTACAAGAATCAATAGTCTTTTACAAGGAGTTAGAGGAGAACCACCTTCTGACAGAGAAGCTATAATTGAGGTGCTTTTAAGACTAGCCCAGCTTGTAAATGACTTTCCCGAAATTGTAGAATTAGATATTAATCCACTTTTATCTTTTTTAAAAGGATATAGTGCTGTAGATATAAAAATTACTATAAAAAGATGAATTATATATAATAATAAAAAAGAGAAGATAAAAAAATGGTTAAAGTATTTTATCTATGTTCCTTAACAGAACGTGTAGGAAAGAGTTTTCTTTCAATTGGATTTATTCAAAAATTGCAAAAAGAAGGGAAAAAGTTTGTTTATTTTAAACCCATCGGTATTCCAAAGAGTGCGTGGACTCAAAAATCAGATCCTGATGTCGGTTTTATCCTAAATACGGTTTATAAAACAGATCTTCCGTATGATTATGTTTCTCCCGTATCAATTCCAGAATCCTATTATGTTGATTTAGTTGATGCTGCAAAAAAGGAAGAATTTCTTCAGAAGATCAAAAGGGTATATGATGAAATTACTAAAAATGTTGACTATGTAGTAATTGAAGGTAATCCGAGCATTAGAAAGTTTGTAAGAGTAGGTGTTGATGATTTAAGCATCGCACAAACTTTAGGTATTAAAGATTTAATATATGTTTCTACAGAATCATCCGATCGTTGTATAGACAATCTATTTTTTACAAAAAATTATTTTGAGTTTAGAAAGTTTGGCATTAAGGGAATCCTTTTTAATATGATGGAGTATGAATATATCGCAAGAATTAAGGAACTAACAGAAAATCATATTAGTCGATTTGATATACCTGTTTTAGGTATTGTAGAAAAAAGCCTTGAATTATTTTCTCCCAGAGTAAATGAGATCATGGAGCAAATTGGAGGAGAATTAATAAATGAGCAAGCCTCGCCTGGTTTAAATAACTTAGTAGAAACATTCCTTATAGGCGCCATGAACACACAACCTGCAATCAAGTATCTAAGACAGGTTAAGCGCCCCGCTTTTATTACTGGAGGAGATAGAACAGACTTAGCTATGGCAGCGTTAGAACAAGATGTTTCTGCGCTAATTTTAACAGGATTCATACAGCCTGATATGAGTGTAATTACTGCAGCTAACAATAAAGGGATACCTATTATCTTGAGTCCTTCTGACACTTATACCACTATGAGGAATTTAGAACGGTTGAAACCAGGAATTCAAAAGGATGAAAGGGATAAAGTTTTAGAATTAATTGAAAAAGATATTGATTGGAATTTGCTTTTAAGTTAAATAATGATCTTATTTACATTTTTGAAATTAGATCAAATATCATATAGTATCTCGAATACCAAATGAAAATAATCACAAAACTAAAACTTTATTATAGAAGCCTAAAACCTATTTTATTAAGTCATCACCCAAATTGCGAAAAATTTAAAAAACATACTTTTAAAATAGGTAAACATGACTATTGTATAGGGTGTTTTATAGGATACCCTTTTGCTATTTTAAGTGTTATTATACTCTTTTTTGTTAATTTAGTAATTAATTTGAACTCACAATTTCTGTTTATTACTGGTGTCATATTAATGTCTTCTTTCTTTCTTAGTCCATTAAAATTAACAAAAAATAAAGTTATCAAGATAATTCAAAAGTCTCTTTTTAATATTGGTGGTGCTTTTTTGTTTTGGTGGATATTTACTTTGCCTAATCCATTTATAATGAATTTTATTTTATTTTTTTTTCTTTTCAGTATCTTATTATCATTAGTAAATGCATATCATGCATTTAGTTTTTATAAAACTTGTAAAAAATGTGAATTTTCACTTGAATGGGAAAGATGCCCCGGGTTTAGAGAACTTTTTCAATATTGTGAAACTAACAATTTACCTAATCTATTTCGCATTCATAAAAGAAGACATAATAGTGAATCAATATAAACAAAACAAAAAGATACAAAAAAAAAATAAGAAATTTTTTTTATTTAAGGCCAAGGTAGTGACATTGTCAATCCGATAATTGGTAAAATAACGAAAAATACGATAAGGAATGACACTAAAAATCCTATTATAATCGCTAGCAACCACACTACAATTGCAGTTCCAAATCCGGTATCATGACGAGAGTTGATTACAACCCAACTTAAAATACAACCAATACATGGAATCCAACCTATCAAAGCATTAATTAACGCTGTGACGAATACTTGTCCAAAATCTCTATTTTTTGATTTAAACAAACCTAAAGCAATTTTTAAGAAAATCGTGTTAAATAGCAATGCCAATAGAATTATCAACAAAAGAAATATTAGTATTCCTGCTAAACCTAACCCAAGTGTCCACCATTGATGAATCATTTTAAGCTTTCACTTTTCACTTTTATAATTTTTAATTAATAAATATGGTGTAGATTTAATTTTTTCATAAATTTAAATTTAATTAATCATAAGTGATCGAAAAAATTGTTTTAATTAAATAAAATATATTTAAATAAGCTTAATGGTATGATTATTTGTTTGATTTCAAAAATAATGAATTAAATCGATTATTTTAATTAAATATGTTAAAAATTTACAAATTCTTATTATTTTAAGTATTAATTGTAAATATATACACTTTAATTAAGATATTTTTATTAATTCTATTTAGCTAATTAGGAAAATATTCAAATTTACTCCCAATAATTTCCCACTTCTTTTATTTAGCAGGTAGAATTTTAGATTTTTAAGAAAATCATTAAAATTTTTATCAATTACATTCTAGATTTTATTAATGAACTTAATTTTATCTGAAATAATTTTTTGATTAAAAAATGATAATAGGAATTCCTAAAGAAATAAAACCTGGGGAAGGACGAATAAGTCTTTCTCCATATAATGTTGAAGAACTTATTCAATTAGGTCATAATGTAATAATTGAAAAAGATGCAGGAAAAAATGCAGGATTTAAAGATAATGAATATTTAAAAGCTGGCGGAAAAATAATTAATACTAAAAAGCAAATTTATTCGGATTCAGATATACTTGTTAAAGTTAAAGAACCTGTATTAGAAGAAACAAAATATTTTAACCCTGGACCAATATTATTTTCTTTCTTACATCTATCTGCGGTAAAAGAATTAACAGATGTCTTTATGAAAGGTAAATCTACTGCAATAGCTTTCGAATCAGTTGAATTGGATGATGGACATTTACCGATTTTAATACCTATGTCTGAGATTGCAGGGAGAATGGCTCTAATTAAAGGAGCTAATTTACTTACTTTTCATAATAACGGTAAAGGTGTTTTATTAGGGGGTGCCGCTGGAGTGTATAAGGGAAGCATCACTGTATTAGGTGGAGGTACTGCTGGTTTAAATGCAGCATTAGCAGGATATGGTTTGGGTGCTCACGTAACAATCTTAGAGAGAAATATAGCACGGATTAGATATTTAAAAGAGATCTTACCACAAGGAATTAATGTTTTAATGTCTAATATAAGAAATATTAGAAAAAATGTTAAAAAAGCGGATATTTTGATTGGTACTGTATTGATCCCAAATGCAAAAGCACCTAGAATTGTGTCTACAGAAATGGTTAAATCAATGAAAATAGGTTCAGTAATTGTAGATGTTTCAATTGATCAAGGAGGTTGTATAGAGACTAGTAGGCCAACTACTCATGAAGCTCCAACATATATTGAGGAAGGTATTATCCATTATTGTGTCACAAATATGCCAGGTGCGTATCCAAGAACAGCTACAGAAGCTTTATCTGAAAGTTTATTTCCATATCTTCTAAAATTAGTATCAGATGAGGATATTATAAATGTTCTTAAGAGAAATCCCCCATTAAGAAGAGGTGTAAATATATTTAGAGGAAATATCACAATAAAAGAAATAGCTGATACTTTTAATTATCAATTTAAATCAATAGAAGAACTTATTTAATATCTATCATCATCTTAAAAAAGAATATTAAACATGTCAAGGATCAATAAATTGTCAACAAAATGTGCTAGAGCAGAAGCAAAAAGAGAGTAGAAAACACTCTACTTTGCTATTATGTGTAGTATACTAAGTTCTGGAAAATTAAAATTCAATTAAAACTAGTGATATTAGTGGCTTTAAAAGATAGAGAGAAACAGGAGAGAAAATTCCTTTATTTTGATTTAATATGTGGTTTAGTTAGTTCAATAATTTCACTAATAGGCATAGTATATGTTGGTTTAACACAGGAAATTACTCACTCAGATAGATTCATAGTTGGCCTTACATTCTGGATTTTTTATTTAATATTTTCCATTTTTATGATATGCCTAGGTATTTATCTATGGTATAGAGAAAAGTATTTTGATGAAGAGCAATATAAAAATGATTTAAAAGCCCCCATTGTATAGCTTCTCTAATTGCTACATAATAAAAAAGAGAAAAAATGATGATCCTTAAAGAATGAGCTATAGAATTTCGATAAATAAATCAATGCCTATTATGATTATTGTATTCATCTAACACTACAGGGTTCAAATAATGTCAATGACAAGAAGGGCACGGGAGAACGCCAAACGCGAAAGAAAGCAACTTTACTTTGATATAATGTGTAGTATTGTCAGTTCCGTATTAGCTCTAACTGGTATTATTTTTTTTGCTATAATGTATGGAATTACTGATTGGTCGGGTTTTTATACTGGACTCATTTTTTGGATCTTTTACTTAACACTTTCCTTATTCTTACTTGGTATTGGTTTATATTCTAGATATTTAGAACTAAAATATGGTTTATATACACCAAGGAAGAAAAAAAAAAGAGATACAACCTCCTATAACACAATAATCAAGAAATTCTACTGTATTACCTTCCTTAGATTCATCTTATATTATTATTTAAAAGAAATATAAAGGAGATATTGAGAATTATTTTACACAGAATTGTAAAGTATATAAAATATTAGGTTTTTATTTAATGTAAAATCCTAAAAGAGTCAGATGCTAGCATAAAAATATTAAAATAATTTAGCGATATTAATAACCTTTAAAGATCAAGCGAAAGAAGAAAGAAAATGGCTTTATTTTGATTTAATCTGTGGTATAATCAGCTCAATATTGGCATTAACTGGAATTGCTTTTTTCGCGATTATGTATGGGATTACTGATTATGCTGGTTTTATTACAAGGCTGACATTTTGGATTTTAGAAATGAAAACAGCTGTAGATATAAATAATTATCTTAAATATAAAAAAAAATTATTTTAAAATTATTTTCTACTAGATTTCATCCAGTGTTTCTTTATTATTACAATAGCTACAACTGAAAAAATACCCAAGACTAAGAATAAATTATAACTTGGAATTGGAGGTTTTGGCTTTGGTGGTGGTAGAACTGCCCCTATAATATAATTAGTTACTATATAGTCTATTTCAGGCATTAATACATCTGATGTTGCTTCATGGGTAAATACCACAATTATATCGTGTTCAGGAATAATATGTATACGTTGTCCGAATAATCCAGAAGCTGAATAATATTCAGGAGATAGCCACCAAAGATATCCATATTCCGTACCTGGTGCGAAGAGTCCTTCAGTCACATGGCTTAATGTTGAGATTTCAATCCATTCCTTCGGAATAACTTGAGTGTCTTCCCAGGTTCCATTATTTAAAGCCAACAGTCCAATACGACCCATGGCTCTAGGTGTCATATAAATCCCGAAACCACCATGAGATATATTAGCTAAGGCTCCTGATCCCCATTGCCACGTAGCTTCAGCCCATTCCCAATCACTTCCTTGGATTCCAATTGGTTCGAATAAATACTGACGAGCAAATTCGGAGGTTTTCATTCCAGTTCTATTTTGAATAATCGACGACAAAAGTTGAATGGCCCCTGTGCTATATGTAAAATTTGTGCCAGGTTTATGTACCAATGGTTTATTAAGAACATAATCGAGAGTATAACTATCATTAGGCCAAAGTTCAAAACCGTCTGTCAACTCATCCCATTCAAGACCAGATGTCATTGTAAGTAGGTGTTCTATACTTATCGTCTTTTTAGTTTCATTCCCATAACTCGGTTTCCACTTATCAGGGAAAATTTCAAAAAGAGTTTGATCAACACTTTCTATAAATCCCTTGTCGATAGCTATTCCAATAAGAAGAGAAGTGACGGATTTAGTACAACTCCAAATAGCGTGCTTCCCATCATGAATTTGATCTAATATATAGTCATCAAATGGAGCAACATAACCGGCACTTGAATAACGTATGAATTGAAACAGATATGCCTCCTCAACGATATACCCATTACGGATAATTAATATGCTTTGAAAATCTGATTCATTATCTTGAATAAAATCGTACATCTCCTCAATACAACTTGAGTTCATGTTCTGTTTTTCTGGAGTAGAAACTGTCCAATCGGGGATTGGAAAAATACCTGCTGGATTTTGGGCAACTGTAAAATTTGAGAAACAAATAGCAAAGATAATTCCAATAAAAGACATTCCTATTATAGCTACTTTTAAATTACGCGACATATTCAAATACAACTTAAATATTTCATAATTTTTTTTATTGACCTTATCGATTTCATTTAGTTTTTTTAAAAAATTTCAATGTGTTGCATGTTATTATATTTCTTTTTTATATAAAAACCTACCATTAGTATATTATCCTTTTTTAAGCTAATCCTTAATTTTTTCTTCTTCCTTCTAATCATTTCAACAAAAGACCACACCTACGTATGATCTATCGATTTTCGCATAAATTTAAAATTTCTAATAATTAAGTATGCAATTATAATTATATAAATACTGATTTTCCTATTTGTAAAATTTAGATGCATATATTCCTTACGCAAATTTGATTTTTGAGTCCTTCTTTACACCTATTCCCAATTTTTTCTTCTTTCTCTTTACCATTTCTACAAAAGACTCTTAAAAATCTTTAGAGACTTTATATAATCTTAATTTTTTAGCTTATTAATTTAAAAAAAAGCAGTAAACTAAATTTTTATTTATTAATTAATATTTAGCTTCTGCTTACATTTAATCTTTCAATTATGGATCCTATCATTTATCAGGAGCTTTTCTTCCTAACCATTTCTCATAAAACGTATCTATATCTGGCAGAAAATTGAATATTATAGGATAACCGGGTGGGACTGATTCTACGTCTAGTAGTGTAAAACATCCAGGGCAGAAATACTCCCGTAGCTCTATCCATTCTGGATCACTTCCCATATCTTTAGGATATAATTCTTCGATTTCTTCAACTGTATCTCTTACCCTAACACGACATTTGGTTTTCCAATTCTCTCTATAATCTCCAAATTCATGTCCGCAATCACATTTCACAATTCGTTGACCGTCCTTAGCCACAATATGGAGATGCTCATGGAGAGGTAAAATTATTTTTTCATTCCACGGAACCCGTTCTTGTAAAATCTCTAATATTATATCAAATCTATTTGGATCTTTCCTTCCGCTAATTATTGGTTTGAGTTCATCCCAAGATAGCCTCCCATCAATCATCCTTTCCAACGTCTTTTTGTCATAGTGTACCATTTATTTCACCTCCATTTCAAAAGTTTTGGGTAATTTCCAAAACTCTTTGAATTCTTTTGCCCATTTCTTGGATAATTTAAGACTCTCTGAAAACATAAGCTTTACTGGATTACTTAACTTATTGTCAGTGATCTTTTTCTTCTCTTTCTCCCAAAATTCTTCAAATGTCATTGATTTTTCCATTCTTCCCTTTTTCAACTCTTCTTTTCGAGCTTTTGTTGCATTCTCGTCTAGATCCCATTCTTGCTTTTCATTGTTGTATCTAGCGACAACTCCATATACATTATTAACAATATCTCTGGTATAAAAACCATCGTTGAGATCTTGAATTACTTGCGTAACCTCACGTTCTAGAGGATCTCCATATCCTGGACCACCACTTAAGAAGTAATAAACGAGATCATAGTTATCTAAAGTAATAGGGTAAATACTACAATAAGGTTTTCTAGTAATATCTCCTTTTAGTAATTGTTCGAATTCGCCATTTCTCGGATCAGGGTCTCCAAGCGGATATTCTTCTCGTTTTTTAATTATCTCTGCCATATTAGTATTTTTAGCATATAATCGGTATCCTGTTGCATTTGGATAACCGCCATGCATACCTCCCGATCCATGAAAAGCCAAGCCTTCTCGTGCTCCAAAGAAATCTATATCTTTTGAATAAGCAGCCATTGCTACTCCTTCATAATTAGCTCCTCCTCGATATTTACCATGGCCCGATAAATTTGGTTTTACTCGCCTTGATAAATAAGGTACTCCTCCTTGAAAAAGCTCCCATGTCTCTACATCACCAAGATCTGATTCTGGATTCCACATGGCATAACCCCAATTTACTCCATCCCTAACTGCACTTGCACCAAAACCTTGACCACTAATTTCAAATGTGGATAATGACCACCGTTGTCCCATAAGAGGACCATCAGAATAGATACCTCCTCCTTGTATAGCATCACCAGTAAAGGGATAACCTGCTACAACTTCCTCTCTGTAACCTCGAGAAAACAAACCATATGATATGGATTTCATCATCCCAGTATATGCTGGGATAAGATTACCCCAAGGTGCTTGATAACTTAAATAAATGTCACCTGGATTACACCAAGATCCTTCTGGATAATTTTTTTCTACAGCAAAATATGCTCCGTCATTAACTTTATCAGCATATATGAGTATTTGTGTTAAAAGAACCCATTGACCTCCTTCCATTGCCCCTTTTTCTGCATTCATGCAATTCGGACCAGGTCCGCTCGCTCCATCAAAAGAAAGAGACATTTTTCCATCATGTTTAATAATAATTTCAATTGGCTGATTTGAAACTTTATCCATTTTTGCTCTAGGTTGCCATGCTTCATTTTTTTGTGGCATATCCATAAAGGCAGCAGCTCTATATCTCCCCGGGATTAGACGTTCTTTTACTCGTTCTTGAAAAACTAGACGACCTTCTTCGATTGCTTCACGTATAAATTGCTTGTAATACTCTATTCCTTCGCGATCAATAAATTCTAAAACAGCATCTCGAATCATTAAATTTCCAGCAAGTCTACATTTTTCATCTAATTCCCAGTACATTGGAGTTCTCACAGAACGTCGTGCACTTATCAAATGATCTTTCCAAATCCTATCATTTGAGCCAATCTTTCTACAAGTATAATAAACACCATCATCAAATCGTTGCATAGCTGGAACTAAATCATGTCCGGGAGTAATTCCTCCAGTGTCAATTTGGTGTGTTACACCTCCTGCCCAACCGACTAATTCATTTTCCCAGAAAATTGGAATGAGTGTTTGTACATCTGTAGTATGAACATTTCCGCAAGCGGGGTCATTGTTGAGAAAAATATCGCCTTTATTAATTCCAGGATCATCCTCATAATCCTCTCTTATCATAAATTTTACCGCTTCACTCATGGTATGTACATGGACTAAAATCCCTGTGGATACAACTATAGAGTCACCCTCAGGAGTATAGAGAGCAAAACATAATTCTCCAATTTCTTTAACAATTGGAGAAGCTGCAACATGTAATGCTGTCTCCCTTGCAGTTACTAAGGCTCCTCTCAATGAAGCATAATTACGTTCAAATCTAAAGGGATCTTCTTCTTTTAATGATAATTTATCAAGAGCATAATATCGTCCTGTTTCATCAAAAAACTTTTCACTTTCTCTTAGCATTTCTTTTAATGATTTTCCATTCCATCCAAGTGATTGTCCCATTTTCATTTCACCTCCATATGAAATATTCTATGTTTATCGAGTTTTACTCTATAGCCTGGTGGCACCACTAAAGTAGTTGCTGGTGCCTCAATAATTGCTGGTCCCTGAATTATATTCCCAGAATTAATTAAAGACATTTCCCACAGTAATGCTTCATGCCATTTATTATCCCAGTATATATCTCGTGTACCTTTAGATGCATCATCATGTGGTTTTTCTGCACCGAGCTCATGATCTGGTAATTTAGGTTTAGGTACAGGCACAATCCCAGTTCCTATACACTTAGTAATATGATACCCCAACTCTGGGCTTTTGGTTCCTCTTTTGAAAATTTGTTCAAATAGATCATCATATCGTTTAGTAATTTCTCGCAACTCTGGTGAATCATAAATTTGTGTGTCAGGTGATAGACCTACAGTTAATTCTTGTGCAGGAGATTGGACTTCTAAATCATCAAACATACCAAAATATTGCACACGAAGAGTAGGTTTGAATATCATTTCATTAGGATCTCTGCCTTCAGATTCAAATTCTTTCGCGATATTTTTCTTTAATTCTGCCCAAGTAGAATTAAGTATTGATGCCACAAACGCATTCATACTTCCATCTGGAGGCATAACCATATCAACGGTTTTTTCATGTCGATATGAGTGATCTGCACATGCACACCCAAATGCAGAAAATGCAGGAGCCCATTCTGGAATTAAGATATTTTGAAAATTTAATTCTTTTGAATATCCAGCTACATGTAGGGGTCCACCTCCTCCAAATGATATGAGAGTGTAATTTTCTGGTCTAAATCCAAGCCCTTGGATCATTCCATTAAGATGAATTTTCATATTAATCTCAATCAGATCTAGTGCACCTCTTGCAGTATCATAAGGATCAGCGTTTAACGGTTCAGCAATTTGGTCTTCTATATATTTATAAGCTCGATCCTTATTTAACAAGACTTTACCTCCAAGAAAATATTCAGGATTAAGATATCCAAGGATTAAACTGCAATCGGTCATCGTAACAGTTTCAACACCAGATTCCTCATTACAAACTCCAATTTTATAACCAGCACTTTCAGGCCCGAATTCAAGTCGTCCAGAAACTTTATTATATCGTACGTACATTCCCGTTCCTGCACCAATACTATCTAAAGCAATTGCTGGAACATTTAGTATAAACCGTCCTAATGAACTCTCCCATTTAGTTGGTACATAACGTTCCATTACTAATCCTACATCAAAACTGGTTCCCCCTACATCAGAAGATACTAAATTTGTTATTCCATATTCTTTAGCGATGAACTGAGTACCAATAAGACCCCCAATTGGACCGGATACCATAGTTGGTATTAGAGTCTTATGATAGGGAGAAATTGTACCGCCATATAAAGTTAAAATTCTAAGTGGAGCAGGGATATTTTTACTTTTCATTGTCTCAGCAATTCCTATTAATTGCTTTCTTGAAGGCTCTGCTGCGTATTGTTCAATAACAAGAGCATTCAAACGTGGGGTCTCACCTCTTACTGGATTATGCTCACTTGATAGAATAACTGGTATTTCTATTCCTTTTTCTTTCATAATCTTTTCAGCTATCATTCTAACTTGAAGTTCATGGCTAGCATTCATATATGAGCATAATAAACAGACACATATACTATCCACACCCATATCAAGTAATTCGTTGACGACCCTTTCTACATCTTGTTTATAAAGAGGAATAAGCTCGTCACCCCAGAAATTAATCCGACCTCTTACTCCTTTAATTTGTTTTCTTGGGATTAGAGGTTCTGGATGTTCATGTTCCCGCGCATGTAAACGACCTCCATAATCTAACCATATCCAGCATTGTAACGCACGACCAAGCCTGAGCAAATCTTCAAATCCAGCATTTACAATTACACCTATATTACTATTACCTTGACGCTCTAAGAGTCTATTTACCATAGCAGTACCTGAGTATACTAATGCTTCAAGTGATCCTCCAGAAGATTCTATATCAGTATCCCAATATTCTAATGCGTCTCTGATAGAATTTAAAATTCCCTCAGATTCATTTTCAGGGGTTGTTTGGGCTTTACCTACTACAAATGCTCCCTTTTCGGAAACGATTAGTGTATCACTCATTGTTCCACCTGTATCGAAGGCCATAGCCGTTAATTTCTTAAATTCTGACACAATTTTCACTTTTTAAATTTGTTGTATTTTTTATGATTAAATTTAGAATATACTATTTCTATTTCTTCGCGATATTAATAAAAGTTTTTACTAACTTTTAAAAAAGCCATTCTTTTAGAGTGGTTTTTATCTTAAAGAAATCATTATAATATTAATTTCAAAAAAAAAATGGTGCTAAATGTGATTAATCCATTTTATGAAAAATTAGCAAAAGTCGCAGTTAATTATTCCCTTCAAATAAAAAAAGGAGATAGAGTATTCATTACCGGTCCTACCTTAGCAAAAGAGCTTTTTCAAGCTATGTATGTAGAAGTTATAAAAATTGGGGGCTTTCCTCTTCTCAATCCGCAAATAGAAGGAATACAAGAATTATATTATAAATACGCATCTGAAGAGCAATTAGAATATATAGATGATATTCAATTTTCAGTGCTTAAGGAGTTTGATCATTATATTATACTTTTTGGGAATTATAATACTCGTAAATTAAGTTTGGTAGATCCGAAAAAATTAGCTAAATCACAGGGATCGACAAGACAAAGAGAATTAATTAAAATTTTGGAAGAAAGAATGAGTAATAAAGAACTAGGATATCTTATAATACCGTTTATATGCAATGCTCTTGCGCAAGAATCAGATATGGATTTATTTTCTTATTCTAAATTTGTAAGTAAAGCATTATTTTTAGATAAAGAGGATCCTGTGAAAGATTGGTTAAAATTTGAAAGAAAACAAGAAGAAATTATTAAATATTTAAGTCGAGTAGATATAATCCAAGTGATTGGAGAAGATACTGATCTAAAACTATCTGTAAAAGAAAGGATTTGGGAGAACGATTGCGGTCATAAAAATTTACCGGCAGGTGAAGTCGCAACAAGTCCCGTTGAGGATTCTGTTGAAGGTAAAATAAGATTTACCTATCCCGGAATTTATCAAGGGAGGGAAATAGAAAATATTTACTTTGAATTTAAAGATGGAAAAGTAATTAAAGCTACGGCAAGTAAGGGAGAGGATCTTTTAAAAGAGATATTGAAAATAGAAAATGCAGATATTTTAGGAGAATTTGCTGTTGCAACTAACTATGGGATTACAAAATTTACTAAAAACATGCTATTTGATGAAAAAATTGGTGGCACAATACATTGTGCTTTAGGATTGGGATTTAAAGAATGGGGATCAAAGAATGAATCAGCAATTCACTGGGATATTCTCAAAGATATGAAGATAGTTGGCTCACAGATTTTAGCTGATGGGGAGATGATTTATGAAGAAGGGCAATGGAAAATCTAATTTTGCGTAATTATATTTATAATTTTTTTTTGAAAAATTTGTGCTCTCATATTCAATATTGTTTAAAATTTTCCCATATTTATTTAAATTAAATAGATAAATTATAACTATATGATAAATCCTCTTTATAAAAAAATGGCAAAATTGGCTATTAATTATTCCCTTATGGTGAAAAAGGGAGAAAGAGTGTTTATTATTGGGCCAATTATCGCACAGGAGTTATTTCGGGCGCTACAGGTTGAAACTCTTAAAGCGGGAGGTTATCCATTTTTGTGTCCTCAAATAGAAGGTTCAACAGAGCTTCTATTTAAATATGGTACAGAAGAACAAATAACATATGTAGATGACATTATAATTCAAGTTTTTAAAGATTTTGATTGCTATATTCAGATCTTTGGTGATTATAATACACGAAAATACTCTTTAGTAGATCCAGAAATTATGGGAAAATTTCAAGGATCTAAAGGACAACAAGAGATTTATAAGATCATGAATGAGAGAGAAAAACAAGGAGAATTTAGATGGTTAATTGTTCCGTATGCTTGTCAAGCTTATGCCCAAGAAGCTAATATGGATCTTTTTTCTTTTACTGAATTAATAATAAAAACTCTATTATTAGATAAAGAAGAACCTGTTAAAGAATGGTCAGAGATTAAGAAAAAGCAAGATGAGATAGTAGCATTTTTGAATAAAGCTGAAAATATAGAAGTGTTTGGTGAAGATACAAATTTATCTTTTTCTACAAGAGGGCGGAAATGGGGAAATTATTGTGGTGAGAAAAATTTGCCGGATGGTGAAGTTGCTACTAGCCCTATTGAAGATTCTGTTAATGGTAAAATTAGATTTACATATCCTGGAATTTATAGTGGGCAAGAAATTGAAAATATTTATTTAGAATTTATTAATGGTAAAGTAAGCAAAGCAACTGCAAGTAAGGGGGAAAATCTTCTAAAAGAAATATTGAAAATAGAAAATGCAGATATTGTTGGAGAATTTGCTATAGGAACAAATTACGGTGTTACAAAGTTTGTCAAAAACATATTATTTGATGAGAAAATGGGAGGGACACTTCATTTAGCACTTGGGCTAGGGATTCCTGAATGTGGCTCAAAAAATATAAGCGCTATACACTGGGACATTCTAAAAGATATGAAAGTTTCTGGTTCAAGAATTTTGGCTGATGGAAAAGTGTTTTATGAAGAAGGTAAATGGAAGATTTAATAATTGTGTAATCTTATATTATTTTTTATTTTATCCCTTTATATTAAAATAACTATTCATAAAGTAACTCTATTAGATAATAAAATTTTATGAGGATAATTTTTATATACATTTATGTCTTATTATTCTACCACTAAAAAAAAATAGTTATCCCTTAAAAAAAGGGGTGATATAGAGACCAATAAGTATAAACTATGTACCATTAAGGCTAATGAATACATTAACCTAAAAGATCTGTACATAATATACATCAAACAGGAAAAACAATAGGTATTCCTATGAAAAAATCTTATATCACCCCACCTTTTAAAATTTTTTTTCTATTATTAATCTCTTTTATAAAGATATTTATCCCAAATTAAATTTGTCGATATCTTTTAGGCAAGTTCTCTTCTTATCAATTTGGAATGATATCCAAATATTATACAAGAAAATAAAATTAAAAATAAATTTTTACTTGAAAGTATATAAAATAAATTATGTACAAAAAGTCATGATTTTTGTGCGAAATATAATCACAAAATTGTGTTTTTTACCATAGATTTAAAAATATATCTTAAGTTTAAATAAATAGGGGTAAATAAAAAGTTAAAAGCAAGATGAAGTTTAATAATAGCGATGAATTTGAGTTAGGTTATTATATGAAAATTATTGATTTTTTAAATAATAAAAAGATCAATAGAGAAAACAGGGAAATCTGGAAAAGTCATTCACTCATAGAATTAATGAATCTCCTCAAACGCACTAAAAACAGAAATCTAGTTACTAACGCTATTATTTTAATACTTACTTTATTTGAGGATATAGCTACTGATAATTGTTCTAACCGTGGACTTCACATTGATAAATTATCTAAAAAAGAAAAAGATATTTTAATTGCAGAGTTAAAAGATGAGTTTTTGCCTAATTAACATTAAAATATTTGCTTGTCGATAAACTAATTTTAAATTTTTCTAAATGCATGTTTTTTTAATTAATTACTAAGTTTATCATAATAAAGAAAAGATCGAAAAGTTTATATATACTTTTTATAACCTAAAAAGAAGATTTTTTTATTCGGCTACATTCTTCGAATCAATTTAGTATATAATGAAGGAAACATTATGCAAAAGTTATTAACACCCCAAAAAGAACAAGATTCACCATTTCACAAACATCTAAGCAAATTTAGTTGCTTGATGATAGGTATTGGGGGTCTTATTGGAGGGGGAATTTTTAGTGTTTTAGGAGTAATTTCTGTTTTTACAGGACCATATTCATATATCTCCTACATTATTACAGGAGTAATTGCTTTAATAACAGTATATTCATATCAAAAACTCAATCTTAAATGGTGTAGTTCTGGTGGTGAATATATATGCGTTAAAAATGCATTTATAGGGACTCGACTTCAAAATTTAGGTATTTATATTGGAGTTTTGCTCTTTTTTGGGTATATTACTTCAATGGCGTTGTATGCTTATACTTTTTCAGTTTATTTTCTATTGTTATTTAATATAGAATTTAATTTCACATTAATTATATTAATTGTATTGATATTATATACAATATTTACAGTTCTTAATCTAAAGGGGATTAAAGAATCAGCACGATTCCAGAATTATATAGTATTGATCAAAATCATTATTTTAGTTTTATTTATTATATTTGGTTTGACCTATGCTTTAAAGAACTTTAATCAGACGATGATAAATGTCGGATTTAATCAAGAATCATTAGGAAATGTTAATTATTTAGGTATTATTATTGGTAGTTCTTCGATAATTGTATCATATCAAGGCTTTCAACTTATTGCTTATGGGTCTCTCGAAATGAAAGATATGCCGGGTGGAATCAAAATGATGAAATGGTCAGTTTTGATTTCAATGATTATATATTGTTTAGTGGGGTTTACAACCATGGCTGTTTTAGGGATTTCTGGATTGTTAGGAGAAGGAACTATTAATGCTGAGGTTGCTATAGCTAGAGCTTCATTAAAATTTATGGGTCCTTTTGGTATGTTAATTATAATTATAGGGTGTTTGCTATCTACTTCAAGTGCCTTAAATGCAACTATTTTAGGTTCTTCACGTTTGGCATTTAGGATGGCACACGATAATGTTTTTCCAAATTTTTATGCTAAAATAAGTAAAAACAAAGTTCCTCATAATTCAATCATAATTATAAGTGTATTAAGTACAATTTTAACAATAATTACGGGTGGTGCTTTAGCAATTGCAGGAGTAGCAGGATTAATATTTGCTCAAATCTTCTTTCTTATGAATTTTGCTAATTTGAAAGTTAGAAAACAAACAAGGAGTAACGCAATTATCCCTTTTATAGGAATGGTTCTAACTCTTAGTTTATGGATTCTATTACTAATTTATAGTATTATAAATATAAAAAATGACTTTTATGTTCTAGTTTCTTTTCTTTGTATAGAAGGAGCCTCGATCTTTTTCATTTATTATTTGAATAAAAAAAATTTGTAATAATTCTTTTCGAATAAAATTGATTTTACTAATTTAATTTCTTTTATTATTATCCATTTTTTTAAACAATAATTTATATTATTGAAATTTCTTGTTTTTTATATAGGTATAAGAATTATTTCATAGTTAAGGGGATTTTTTTGTATAAGAATAAAAGAAGAAATAGTTTTAATAAGAAATTAAAGAAGTCAATTGTAATTGTATGTCTATTCTTTACAATCTTTCTAATAAATACAATTCGCGTTAATCATTCTAAAATAACTAATAATATTGATGGTAATTTTAATAAATACGATCAAAATTTAAAAGAAGCAAATGGAGGAGCGATACTTTTTCAAGGAACTGAAAAGCCATTAAATATCACAGATTTTGGAAACCTTTATGATAATAATCAACATATTTCTTTAACAAATCAAGAAGAATTTAATTTAAGTTATTTTTTAGACAGTACTCATAATTGGAGTGCATCGAAAATAGAGACTAAAGTGAGTTCTATTCAAGATACTAGAAACTGGATTAATAACAGTGAATTTAAAAATATTACGATTTATAGAGTATATCAAGAATTTATTCAAGATTCTTATACAAAAGGTAAAGCTCCTGGTTGGGAAACTAGCATTATTACAAAATTAGGAGCAAAATATATGAGAGCCCATTTCGTTAATACTTCTTTTGAGAGGTATTATGATTTTTTATATATATTTAATAAATCAATGGGAGAAGAATATCTTATTCTTGATGGGATTAGGGAAGATTTTTATTCTCCTTGGATTCCAGGAGATGAGATTGTTGTAACTTATGAATCAGATGGTGATATACAATGGGATGGCTATTATATAGACTATTATGAATTTGTTAATACCAGTTCGAATTATGACATAAATTTTGACTCCTGGGATTTTAATTATATAAATATTACAAATAGTAAGAATGATTATGGCTCTGGCAGAATTGGAAATTCAGATGGAATGTGGGTTAGTTTATATTCAGAAAAGAAAAGTTCTTGGGAATTTGATTATGAACAAGGAGCTTTTTCCGAACTGTATCAAAATTTAACAATTCCAAGGGGCAATGTTATAAATGCCTATATAAGTTTTGATTATTATGTCCAAAATGGCTTAGACACTAATGAAAATTATATTTATTTTCAGATAAACAAACATAAAATTTATTCGATTGGGATGAGAGACGTCATTGAAGCGGGAAAAGATAAGTGGTATAGCACAGGGAAAATATATAAAGACCTATGGCTAAATAATTCAAAAATTTTTGAATCAACTATAATGAATCAAGAATTAAACGTATCAGTAGGCATTATGATTGGTGATAGTGTAAGTTATTCATACTTTCAAGATGCTTTTCAGAATATTGTTTGGTTTGATAATATTACACTTGTGCTCACAACAATTGCAAATTCTTCACAAATGGATATAAATTTGGAATTTAATGGATTGCCATTAATTGATGGTAATGAATGGGGTAATGCTAAATTGAATCTTACTGGAACATGGCAACAAAACCCTATAATTGTGAATGTTAATACAACTTCTCCTTTATTAAAATTTGATTTAGATACAATTATATACGGATTTCACAACACAACATCAAAAATCAATCAACAAAATGATAATGGAATACAATATACCATTTTAAAAAATGGAACTATTTACTGGGAATTTTATCATAATCTTTATATTCCTCCATCTTATTCGGATAATGAATTCAAAATCAAAAAACCAAAAGAATGGGATTTCTTATATGTGAAAGATTCTACTCTGCAGATTATACCATTTACAAAGGGAAGATCAGGTGACTCTTTTTTAATTATTAATAAAACTTATGCGAATTTTCCTGGATGGTGGTTTTTCAAAGCAAGATCTCCTAATTATCTTAACATTTCAAACACTAAGATTTTTAAACAAGGAGATTGGGTTAATAATGCTTCTTTTAATGTGGAGGACTTCACTCAAATAAAAACAGAATTAAATTCTTCAAATGTGATTCCGAAGGATACAGCACAAATATTCCTAACAGTTTATCATCCAAATGGATCACTTTTTTATGAAGAAAACCAAACTCCAATAAATGGTAATGTTACTTTTTCAGCAATTACTTTTGGACCGTTAAATACAAGTGGCGGTTTATATAGATACACTCTATTTTGGAGTAATGGCACTTCTTTAGGGGGATTAGAGTCAAATTTTCTTGTAGTTCATCAAAGTTCAATTACATTAATAAAACCAGATGACGCAGTTTTAGATTTAATTACTGAGGCATTTGTAGGTGACATTATTCCATTAAGAATTCAATTGAAAGATTATGAGAATAATAAACCAATATCTGGAGCGGTAGTTACTTATAATTGGTCAACAGGTTTAAGATTTTTTACAGAGGCAGCCTTAGGAGTATATGAAACAATATTAGATACCTCTGAGTTAGGTTCAAATGGTTTTTATAAAATATTTATTAACGCATCTAAACTTGGCTTTGAGAAATATAATTTAACATTAAAAATCAATTTGTTTGAAGAAACTAATTTATTAAGGTTGGACTCCGAGTATTATATTGAATTACATGATAATAGTACTATTAAATATAGTTATACTAATTCTACTGGAGATGGAATTTTAGGAGCTTTAATAAATGTAAATATTGATAGCGCTTATTATCATGTCATAGATCATTCAGATGGAAATTATAGTATAGAATTCGATACATCCTATATCAATAATTTAGGAATCTATCAAATAAAATTAAATTTTTCAGCACCTGCTTTTGAAACTCAAAATGCCATATTTCAATTTGAAATAATTGAACAGTCTGTTGATGTGATTGTTTATATTAAATCTCAACAAGTTCAAGAAAATTCATTAGTAGAGGCAATGTTTAAAGAAAGTTTAAATGTTTCTATTAGAATATTTGCTAAAATTGATGAGATCTATCTCACAGGTGGTAATATAACATGGAATTCCGAAAGCTATAATAAAAAAATTACAGAAGACACGGATGAATGGTTTAATGATACAATTCCTTTATCGAGTAATAATTTCTCAGCTGGATTGAATTATGTATATATTACATTTGAGCAAGAAAATTATAAAATTAAAAATTTTGGATTTCAACTATTAATTAGTGCTCAATCAGTAAATATTACAACATTAATAAATGGTCGAGAGATTCCTGAACATTCTATACAAGAATTAACCTTTAAAGAAGAAATTAATATTTCAGTAAAAGTTTTTGCAATGGGAGAAATGATTTATTTATATAATGCAAACATTACATTTATTAGCCAAAATTATCAAAAAGAGTTAATAGAAACAATTTATCCGTGGTATAATACATCAATTATTATTTCTGGTTCATATTTTACTCCAGGCGTCAATTATATTTATATTAAATTTCAATTAGAAAATTTTACCACAGATACTTTTTCATTTCAATTTCTAATAAGTGAGCAAACAGTAAACATTTCGACTTATATTAATAATCAGCAAATTGTTGAAAACTCTATTCAAGAGTTAGTATTTAAGGAATTAATCAATTTATCGGTAAAAATATTTGCTAATGGAGAGAAAATCTATTTATCAAGTGCTAATATCACGTTTATTAGCGATAATTATAACAAACATATACCTGAAGTTACATTTCCTTGGTATAATACATCTATTGTTATTTCTAACTCGTATTTTAATTCTGGTATTAATTATGTTTACTTATTATTTCAGTTGGAAAATTATACAACGGATACATTCTCCTTCCAACTTTTAATCAAAGCTCAGCAAATAAATGTGTCTGTGTCAATCAATTCTGAGGAGATTCCAGAAAATTACCTATTAGAATTTGACTTTAATGAAGAATTTTCAATTTCTGCACAAGTTTACGCTATGGCGGAAAAATGCTACTTGACTGGAGGTTTAATGACATTTGTAGTCAATAGTTATGAGAAAGACTGTATCATTTATGATAATTTTTGGTATACTACAGAAATTTCTTGTTCTCCTGATTTTTTTTCATTAGGAGTGAATTATGCATACTTAAAATTTCAAAAGGAAAACTATTCTACAACCATATTTTCATTCCAAATAATGATTAACCAAATAGAAATTCAAATGATTCCTTTAGGATTTACAGATACTATTAATGCTTTAGTTGGCGAAACAATCAATATCCGGATAAAGTTAATTGATCCAACCAATAATAATTCTATTGAAAATGCATCGGTCAGTTTTACATGGATCGGTGAGATTGGAATGCTAAATGAGAGTTCTCCGGGAGAATACCAATTTATTTTAGACTTACCAAAAAGTTTAAAAGGTAATTATCGGTTTAATTTAATTATTGCCCCAAAAGAATCAATCTATAGAAGTACACAACAAACATTTTTAATAATAATTACAGAACCTAAAAAAAATAATAATAATTCAACACTTCTAATCTGGATAATAATCGGTGTTGCAACTATTATTATTGGTATTCTAGGAGCATTAAGTTTAAGGTCATATATACTTATCCCGAGAAGGAGGAAAAAAGAAGCTGAATTGCTAGCAAAAACACAGGAATTCAAAGATCTTAGCAATATCCAAGCAATTGTTATAATACATACTCTGAGTGGTATCCCTCTATACTCTAAAAGTTATTCGATTTTAGAGAAACATAAAAAAGAATTGTTTTCAGGATTCATCCAAGCAATAACTATGATTGGAGAAGAGTTTTCTGAAGTAGAAACTAAACAGACTACTGAAAAGGAATCTGCAAAAACTCATAGAACAGAGAAAATTATTGAATTAAATTTTAAATATTTCTACTGCCTTATAGGAGATAAAGGAGATGTACGAGTTGTACTTATTCTTAAAGAAAAGGCTTCTGAAAGATTAAAAAGCCAAGTTTCACATTTATTAATGTCATTAAATATGAAATTATCGAAAGAATTAGATAATTGGGATGGTGCATTGGATAATCTTGAAATTTTAATTCCTTCAATAATAAATGATTACTTTAAGTTATCATATAAAGAATCTTTTAAATTGTCAAAGAATATTAATTTCATTAAATTGAAAAAAGAGAAATTTTTATCAAAGATGGAATTAAGGGTGATTAATGTAATTGAATCGATGGCAAAAGATAATAATAAAATTGAAAATTTAAATAGTATTATTGAAGTAGTTAGTGAGGAAAACAAAAATTTAATTATTGAAGCAGTTGAATCTTTAATAAAGCAAAAAATAATTATGCCAATAAACCAATAAAATTATAATTCTTTTTTTGTGTTTTCTCAAATAAAAGCTTATTTTTTTATGACAAATTCTAAAAACTTGAGATTTGAATGTATTCGATGTGGAAATTGCTGTACTGATAAAAATACATTAGTAAATCTTACTTACTATGACATTTTAAGAATTAAAAATGGTTTAGATCTTAATATACAAGAAATTCTTGATAGTATTGGATTTTATATTTCTAAAGAAAAAGTTTCTGCTGAAAATTTACATAAAATGGTTATTGCTCCCATTGAAACTGAGAAAGGTTTAGCTTTTATTGGACTTCTTAAAAACGAAAAAGGTTATTGTCACTTTTATGATGAACAAAAAAGAAAATGTCTTATCTATAACTTAAGACCTTTATTTTGCAGAACTTTTCCGTTTTCATTTACTTTTGATAGAAATAATATTGATATAATTTATACAAAAAAAGGATTAGAATATTGTTCTGGAATTTCAGAAGAAGCTTCATTTATAAATTTAGACTATTGGATTAAATTAGCGAAAAAAGTTTTTAATAAATTGAACAAAAATAATGAAATAATTAAAATTTGGAATGATAATATAGCTAAAAATAAAAAAATACCCTCAGTTAAAAATTTCATTAAATTAGTTCTAAGTTTAGATAAAGCATAAAATTAAGAATTATTACTTTGAGAAAAAGCTAATAATGTCCAATATAACATTTTAAGTTCAATTTTATACGCTAATTTGTCTGATCTCCAATTAAAGGATTTGTTAAGATCGTTGATTTTAAAGAAATCTGAATTATTAACTAAGAAAGTTAATAATTTATTATAGAAAACTTTTTCTAACGTTTCTTTATCTAAGTTGAGAATTCTAATTTTATTAATCTCAATATCAGGAGTAGTTGCAGATGGGGAATCGGACCCAAAAATAACGCGATGATTGCCCATAGCTTTTATTAAGGTGCCAATGCCATAAGGCACAGAAATGCTCGTTTCGAAATACACGTTTGAACAATCCTTTAAAAACATCAACACATCAATGCAGTGTTCCATCGTAAACGCAGCGTGCCCGACTATTACCTTAAGGGCTGGATATTTCTTCACAAATTTGCGAATATCTTTTGCTCGAATCGGCCTTTGAAACGCAAATGGATAACCGGTATGGAAGAATAAAGGGACATCTTTCTCAATTAGAAATTCTGCTAATTCTTCAAAATCTTTTATTGTTAAATTATCTACGTTCCACTGCGTTTTGACGCCCTTGAAATCGTATTCTTTAAGATACTTCTCTAATAGTGTGTAATGTTCATCGTTCCTTTTCGCTATTTTGGGATTGAACCAAAAAAAGCCCACGAATCTGTCAGGATTTTCTCGAATTATATTAAGAACTTCCTTGTGCTCGTATTGCTCTTTCATCCTAAACTTGTCAAACTGCTCTTTCGCGCTCGAATTCAATTCTCCATTGAAATTAGAAAGGGCAGCTATACTATTAAGACTTGCCTTTGTGTTTAAAGACGTAATAACGGCTTTGTCGATTCCATATTGGTCTAAATAGTCAGCTAACGATTGCTCTCGCTTTTTAAACCTACCAATTATGTGCATGTGAGCGTCAAAAATTTTAATACCGTCGATCATAGAAGATTACAAAATGGTGTATGATAGATAACGATGTTATTATGCGATAAAATGGTAAAATGCAATTAAATTTTGTCTTAATTTCTTATTAGATTAGGATTTATATAAATCTCTTTTATTTAAATCCATAAAACAAAAATATCAATCCTAAAACGCTCACTGGAAACGCAATTGAATGAAAATCGATGCGAAGTAATCCAGTTGCTTGAGATAAAGGCTCAATTATCGTTTCAGCAGTGATGAGCGCACCCAGCATTGACAAAATGAAACCTAAAAAGACTAAAGTAGACTTTTTTCGAACAATTCCTTCGCTTTTTATAGATATGTAAAGATAAGCGCAAGGAATGTAAGCACTAATCACAAACGCAATTGCAGTAAAATTGGTGGCCATAATAAAATCGGGAAGGATCATGGCAATTATCGTGAGCGCAAAGAACGCAATGACAAGTATATACTTATCTTTGCCCTTCATAATTCTTTTTT
>Ga0209427_10000913_pt1 | contig 32965 bp, 35 predicted proteins | sample DeeMarSWOR136_30_FD_187465 | JGI IMG/M metagenome (GOLD analysis project Ga0209427, IMG submission 187465) | Marine sediment microbial communities from White Oak River estuary, North Carolina - WOR-1-36_30 (SPAdes) (version 2) | ecosystem: Environmental > Aquatic > Marine > Intertidal zone >...
TATGAATAGAACCAAGATGTTCATACCCTTTTTGTTTTGAGCCATGTCGGTGCCAGTGTGTTAGAATAAAGGGCGGTGGATATAGCGGCAAATATACGAGAGGTGCAGGGGCGCATTGCTCGGGCCTGTGAGCGAAGCCACAGGTCGCCCGATGAGATAACGCTGGTGGTGGTCACCAAGGAGGTTGGGATTTCGGCGATAAGGGAGGCTTTCGACTGCGGGATAAGGGATTTCGGCGAGAACCGAGTTCAGGAGGCAGAAGATAAGATGGGAAAGCTTTCAGACCTTAAACCTGAAGTTACATGGCACATGGTGGGGCATCTCCAGAGCAACAAAGCCAAGGCGGCCGTAGATTTATTTGACATAATCCACAGCGTCGATTCCATAAAGCTGGCTGAAATTTTGAGTCGACGGGTGGAGAAAAGCCTTCCTGTTCTGCTTCAGGTGAATGTTTCTGAAGAGACAACAAAGGGAGGTTTCGCTGTAAATGAGGTTGAGTCAGCGGTCGAAAAAATAATGCAGTTGCCTAATCTTGAGGTTATGGGGCTGATGACTATTGCTCCGCTGGTGGCGGATGTTGAGGAAGCTCGCCCGGTGTTTCGGAAGCTGCGGGAGCTGCGAGATTCCCTGGGGCTGGAGCATCTATCGATGGGGATGACTGATGATTTTGAGGTGGCCGTTGAGGAAGGGGCGACCATGCTCAGGGTAGGTCGGGCTATTTTCGGCGACAGGAGGTAGCTATGAAGATAGGTTTTATCGGTGGTGGAACCATGGGGGAGGCGATTATTAAAAGCCTGCTGGCTAAAGGAGCAGCTAAACCCGGTGATATCGCTGTTAGTGATATCAGCCAGCCGCGGCGCGATATTCTGAAGAAAACATATGGTGTTAAGGCTACGGCTGATAATAGAGAGGCAGTGAAGGATGCTGAAGTTGTTGTGCTGGCGGTTAAACCGCAGGAGTTAAGCAAAGTGCTGGGGGGACTAAAAGGGCTGTCTTCACAGCAACTGGTATTGTCCATAGTGGCAGGGGCTACTTTGGGGAGTATAAGCCAAGGGCTAAACCATTCTTGTCTGGTTCGGGCGATGCCTAACATGCCGGCGCAGATAGGCGAGGGTATAACGGTGTGGACAGCCACTGCGGAGGTAAATCAGAAGCAGAGGGATATGGCGCAGTCCATACTGGTTGCCTTGGGTAAGGAAATCTATGCCAGCGGTGAGAAATATATAGACATGGCGACTGCCTTAAGCGGCAGTGGTCCGGCTTATGTCTTTCTTATTATTGAATCGCTGGTTGACGCTGGTGTGCATATAGGCTTGCCGCGTGATATGGCTGAGAAGCTGGTGGTGCAGACGGTGCTGGGCTCGGCGAGAGCTGTCGAGGCGATGGGTAAGCACCCGGCTGAGTTGAAGAATATGGTGACATCACCGGGAGGCACGACCACAGATGGGCTGTTGCAGTTGGAGACAGGCGGTCTGCGTTCTTTGCTACTTCAGACAGTAATCGCTGCTTATAATAAAGCTAAAGCTCTGGGTGCCAAATAGATTTGGCTGTGTTTTCCTTGTCATTGCGAGCGAGGCAAAGTGGTCTCATTGTATCCCAGACCCATCGAGATTCTTCGAGCTTCGCTCTCTCAGAATGACGAAAAAGGTTCAGAATGATGGAAGGCGAAAGGCTAGGCATTCCGCCCCGCGATTACATAAAACATTCTCAATTTGACTTGCATTGGGATGACGGGGATATCTTTCCTGCGGTAGTTTATCCGGATGCGGAGTTCCTATTCCGGAGGATGAACGAAGTTACAATTGAGTGCGTGAATCCGGGACAAGGTGAAACGATATTGGATGTTGGGTGTGGCAGGGGCATTGATGGCGTGGAGATGGCCAAGAAGGGTGCGGTGGTTATCGGGCTCGAACCTTCGAATATAATGGTGAGGCATGCGAAGAATAATATCTCTCAAAACGGCGCTGGCATGGGTTTGGTTCAGGGCGTTGGTGAGCATCTGCCGTTCCAGCTTCGGTCTGTGGACAAGGTTGTGTGCAAGGGGGCACTGGACCATTTTCCTGACCCGGCGATGGTCATGGAGCAGGTTGCCCTGGTGCTTAGACCTGAAGGAAAGGCGATAATAGCCATAGCTAATTTTGAAAGCCTTGGTTTCAGGTTGGCAAAGATGGTGTGGTGGCTTAGGAAGCTTTTTGGGTTTAAGGCTTCGGAGGGAAGGATGTTGTGGGAGATGCCGGAAGACCATACGTATAAATTCGACTATTTGTTTCTCAGGCGCCTGGTGAAAAATTATCTAAAAATAGAACAGGCTATCGGGGTATCGTTGCTTTTTGGGCTTCCGTGGTGGGGCACGTTTTTGGCTAAGTGTCCCAAGAGCATGTCGCTCGCCATATTAAACTCGCTGGATAGATTGGCTCGGCGTTTACCTTCCATCAGTGACGTCGTGGTGTTGAGATGTGGGCCGAGATAGGGAAGATAATGTTGGGGAAGCCTTATAGGTGGTTGTGGTGCTTGCGGGCATAAAGGACCAGGCTTTTGGAGAAGAAGTTGTTAAAAAAACTATCGAGCAGGCGGGTGGGTAGCCGTTCGTTATTTATGTCCCAAACCAGAAATTTGTAGTAGATGGAAGGGAGCAGCGCCTTTTCATTGTTTACCCCGAAGAGGCAGCGGGATATCCAGTAAAAGGAATGTAGGGCGTGTTTGAGGCGGATGGCGTAGATGTCCAGATTGTTCTGTTGTAGCTTGGAGATGATTTCGCTGGCTTTGTATATCCTGATGTGACCTCCGGGGTGGTCATGGTAATCGCGGGATAATTTCCAGCAAATAGTTTCAGTTAGGTACGAAGGTACACTGACGGCAAGCGTGCCGTCGTCTTTCAGTACTCTCACCAGCTCTCTGATACCTTGAATGTCTTCGGGGATATGCTCCAGAACCTCAGAGCAGATGATTTTGTCAAAGGAGCCGTCTTTAAAGGGGAGGCTTGTTATGTCTCCCTTAAGTAAAAGCCATTTTCCTGTGGTTTCGCCCTGTTGTTCTAGGAGACGAAGGGTGTAATGTGCCTTTTTGAGGTCTACCTCATTGATATCCAAGGCATAGACCAGGCAGCTTCGCTTACACGCCTCCCAGCTGTGTCTGCCCTCACCGCAGCCAACATCCAGGACTCGCTCACCATTCTTAATTCCCAGGAGGTCATAGTCTACGGTAAGCATTTGTGATACCCCGGATGTACTTCTGCGGCACCCTTGTCATGTGTTATATCTGAGCGAAGCGAAGGATCTCGCTCTATGCCCTAAGAAGAATATGAGATCCTTCGCCCTTTAGGCTCAGAATGAAAGGATTTCTGCCTTAGCTCTTTGATACTGTTATTATGTAGCCTCTGGAGTTTTGCCGGGGTTAAGCTTCTTCCACTTTTCCAGCAGCTGTTCTTTGCTTTCCTTATGAGCAGCGTCTGGGATACAGCAATCTACAGGGCATACCTCGACGCATTTGGGTGATGCAAACCAGCCAACGCATTCAGTGCACTTGGTGGGGTCGATTTCGTATATCGATGCCCCTTCTTTGATGGCTTCGTTCTTGCATTCTGGCTCGCAGGCGCCACAGTTGATGCATTCATCAGTGATTTTGTACGCCATTTTTAAGATAACCTCCTTAGATTTTTGATATGGTAACTATTTCTAGCTGGTATTGTCCAGATAATGCTCTTTCTGTCAAGATTCCGTGGCAAACTTTCTACTCAGTGCTTTGGCGACATGGTCAGGCACCATCTCCTCAAGGCAGCCTCCTAGCTGGGCCACTTCCTTGAGCAGGCTAGAGCTGAGGAATTGGTATTGCAAGCTAGCCATAAAACATACTAGTTCAAGGTCAGGTGCCAGCTTTTTGTTCATCATCGCCATCTCAAACTCCCGCTCAAAATCTGAGCTCATCCGCAATCCTCTGACCATGACCTGCGCACCCACATTCTTGGCGAAATCAACTGTGAGGCCGGAGTAAGATTGAACCCGGACGTTTTTCAGTTTAGCTACCGCTTGCTGGGCCATCCGCACTCGTTCTTCGGTAGAGAAAAGAAGTCGTTTCTCAGGCCTGTCATAAACGCCGACTACTAACTCGTCGAATATCGATGCTCCCCGTTGGATGATGTCCAGGTGCCCAAGTGTTATAGGGTCGAAGCTACCGGCATAGATAGCGATAGTCAAGGTTTAGCCTCCTTGCGGTATATCGAGATGCAGGTGTCACCATAACGTTTTTCTTTAACTAAAGACAGTCCGTCGTAGCTAGGTTGCAGCGGAAAACGGGAAGCGTGAGAGATTACGACTACAGATTTGTCGTCTATGACTTTTGAATTGGCCATTTGCATTACAACATTATTTGTTGACTGGTCTGAGTAAGGTGGGTCCATAAATACAATATCATATTTGGTGTCAAGAAAGGTGAGGGCTTTTGTGACACTGCAGCAGTAGACATGAGCTTTTTGTGAAAATCCGACCTTGTGCAAATTCTGTTTAATGATAGCACAACTTTTGGGTTGTTGGTCAACGAAATCGGCCCACTCTGCATCGCGGCTTAAGGCTTCGATACCTAGGGCGCCGGTACCAGCAAACAAGTCTAGAGCCCGAGATGGGTGACTGGTTAGTGATGCAAGAATGGAAAATATAGCTTCTCTTACCCTGTCTGTTGTTGGGCGCACTAAACCGTTCTTTGGCACCTTTAATTGTTGTCCTTTAGCAATACCGCCGGTAATTCGCATTGTCGAGAATTTAAACCAGCATTATTATACATTGACCTGCTGTTTAGTCAAGCTTGCCCTTTTGTTTGAGCGTGTGTTATACTTTCGGGCGGCATTTTAGTACCTATGAAAAGCCTCGTTTTTCAGGGTAACTAGATAGGGGGAGACCTGATTACTTGTTAGCTGACTTTGGCTATATAGGCATACTCCTTATCGTAGGTATTCTGTTCATGGTTACCACTCTCCTTCTACCTTTTACTCTTCGCTTTTTCAATATCGTACCCAGGAAAAGCAATCCATCCAAGACCTCCACTTACGAGTGCGGCATGGAGACTATCGGCAGGACATGGGTTCAATATAACTTCCGTTTCTATTTCTTTGCTGTTCTCTTCGTTGCGCTTGATGTATTAACCGTTTTTCTTTATCCCTGGGCGGTTAATATTAAAGGGCTGGGCTTGTTTGGGCTGATTGCGGTAGCTGTTTTCTTCGTTATCCTCACGGTGGGATATATCTATGCCTGGCTTAAAGGAGCTCTGGAGTGGAAGTAGAAAAATATAGGGTTGAGTCCTCGAAAGACATCGATATAGCTGAGGGCTTGAAGATTAACTCGCTGATGGCAGCCTCCCAGCAGCCTATCCCCGACCCTGACAAGTGGCTTGATGAGGAGCTCAGTCGGAATGTTCTTATTACTACGGTGGACTATGTGCTTGATTGGGCACGGTCGCGGTCAATATTTCCACTTATGTTTGGCTTAGCTTGCTGTGCCTTTGAGATGATAGGTACAGCAGCTTCGCGTTTTGACATTGCTCGCTTCGGCATGGATATTTTTCGCTGGTCGCCGCGCCAGGCTGATTTGATGATTGTTGCCGGAACGCTTACCTGGAAGATGGCGCCGGCAGTAAAACTGGTGTATGAGCAGATGGCTGAACCTAAATGGGTGATAGCTATGGGGCAGTGCACCATCAGTGGTGGGCCATTCAAGGAGTCCTACAGTGTTGTCCCCGGTATCAATCGCATAGTCCCGGTTGATGTCTATGTGCCAGGATGTCCGCCTCGGCCTGAAGGACTGATTCATGGCATAAGGAAGATACACGAGAAAATCGTTAAGGAGAGCATTAAGAGAGCGTGACCACTGCTTTAAATGGTGAGCAGGTAGCCAAGGAAATAACTGAACTGTTTCCAGGTGCGGTTGTTGCTGGTGACAAAGCATCTGTGGTTGTTGCTAGCAAGTCACTCTATCAGGTGGCGGAGTTTCTGAAGAATACGCCAGCGCTTGATTTTGACTATCTCACCAATCTCACTGCCGTAGACTATGTGGATTATTTTGAAGTTGTTTATCATTTGATCTCGTTGAAGCATAACCACAGTCTGGTTTTGAAGACTAGGTGCCATGATCGTGACAAGCCTGTGGTGCCTTCGGTGGTCAATCTGTGGCGTTCAGCCGATTTTCAAGAGCGGGAAGCTTATGACCTCATGGGCATAATCTTCGACGGGCACCCTAATTTGAAGCGTTTGTTGCTCTGGGAGGGATTTGTCGGGCATCCGTTGCGGAGGGATTATCTCTAAATGGTGATAAGGACAGAGCCTTTTATACTTAATATAGGTCCGCAGCATCCTTCGACTCATGGCGTCTTTCGCATGAGAGTCACACTTGATGGTGAAGTGATTGTCGATGTGGAACCTGTTATCGGTTATCTGCATCGGGGCATCGAGAAGTTGGGGGAGACCAGGACTTATACCCAGATAATCCCGCTAACCGATAGGCTGGACTATTTAGCCTCTATGACGAACAATTTTGCTTATGTGCTGGCAGTGGAGAAATTAGCCGGGATAGAAATTCCGGAGCGGGCTGAGTACCTGAGGATTATCATGGCTGAGACGATGCGGATTTCCAGCCATCTCATGGCAGTCGGCTTTTTCCTTAACGACCTCGGGGCTATGATGACGCCGGTATTGTATATGTGGCGGGAGAGAGAGAAGTTGCTGGATTTATATGAGATGGTTTGTGGTCAGCGGCTTACCTACAATTATATGCGCATCGGTGGACTTAGCCAGGATGTCCCCGAAGAATTTATGCCTGCTTTGAAGAAGTTTGTGGCTGAGATGCCACGGTTTATTGATGAATATGACCAGCTTTTATCGCTGAACGAGGTTGTACTGGTGCGGACTAAGGGTGTTGCTATTTTGCCGAGAGAAACCGCTATAAATACCGCAGCCAGTGGCCCGGTGCTTAGAGCCAGCGGTGTGAATTGGGATATACGTAAGGCTGACCCTTATTCTATTTATGACCGCTTTGACTTTGAGATACCGGTAGGCACGGTCGGTGATAACTATGATCGGTACTGGGTGAGAATGCAGGAGATGAGGCAAAGCGTTCGCATTTTAGAGCAGGCAATAGCGCAGTTGCCTGAAGGTGAGATTTGTGCTGAAGTGCCTCATTTGGTGCGGCCACCGGTCGGTGAAGTCTACGGGCACATAGAGGCACCGAAGGGTGAGCTCGGTTTCTATTTGGTCAGCGATAATTCTATAGCTCCTTATAGATTTCGTATCCGTCCGCCGACGCTGATTAATCTGACTGCCTTGAAGGATATGGTTGTTGGTTGGAAGGTGGCTGACTTGGTAATCACCTTCGGCAGCATTGATGTTTGTCTGGGGGAGATAGACCGATAATGACGCTACTGGAGCAATTTCAATTATGGCTGGGTAGTATATGGCCGGGTTGGGCAGCATACATTGTGCCAGCCATAGTCGGTATAGTGATTGTCATTGTCTTTCTACTGGCTATGGTTATAGTTTTTATATGGTATGAGCGGCGCCTGATAGGTCGATTTCAAATCCGCTTGGGGCCCAACCGCCTTGGGCCAGAGGGGATTTTCCAGCCAATTGCTACTACCGTGAAGATATTGCTAAAGGAAGACATTGTGCCGGCTAAGGGTGATAAAGTGCTTCACTGGCTGGCTCCAATAATAGTATTTGTGCCGGTGTTGATGGTTTTTGCTGTTGTACCCTTTGGCGAAAGGGCTATCTTAACCGACCTTAATGTGGGTATAGTTTATGTGGTGGCAATCAGTTCTGTATCTGCGGTCGGTATATATACGGCGGGCTGGGCGTCCAACAATAAGTATGGCTTGATAGCAGCTCTAAGGGCAATAGCCCAGATGGTGAGCTATGAGCTGCCGGTGGTGCTGGCGATTGTGGGTGTGGTATTGATGGCCGGCTCGCTGTCGATGACTCAAATCGTCGCTTCTCAGAATATTCCATTTCTTATATTGCAACCTCTTGGTTTTATCATCTTTTTCCTTGGCACTGTGGCTGAGATGAACCGTAGTCCGTTTGACCTTCTGGAGGCTGATTCTGAAATTGTCGCCGGTTACCATATTGAATATTCTGGGGTTAAGTTTGCCATGTTCTTCCTTGGTGAGTATGGTCATACTTTGGCTTACTCCTGTATTATCACGACCCTATTCCTGAGTGGCTGGCAAGGTCCTTTGTTGCCACCGATTGTATGGTTTTTGATTAAAGTCTTTGCGGTGTTTTCGGTTATTGTGTGGATGCGCGCTACTCTACCGAGGTTGCGTGTAGACCAGTTAATGGCTTTTGCCTGGAAGGGTCTGTTGCCTATGGCGGTGATTAACCTGTTTATGGTTGCTGCCGAGGTGCTGTGGCTGTCAGAATTTACGCCGTGGTTACTGGTGGCGGTGAACTTCGTTTTTGCTGGTGTGCTGGTCCTGTTGTGGTCGAGGCTGTTTACCTTAGGAGGCGGCCGAGTTGAAGTTTGAGAGATACGGAATCGGCATAGCCAAAGGGATGGCGTTGACCTTCAAGCACTTGTTCCGTCCCCCGATTACTGTGCAGTATCCTGAGCAGAAACTGAATGTCTCAAGGCGCATAAGAGGTAACGAGCTGGTATGGTTTCAAGACAAATGTACAGGCTGTGCCACCTGTGCCAAGAGTTGTCCTCAGGGGAATATTGCGGTTGTTACACATGTGGGTAGCGAGAACAATTATGTGGTTGATAAGTTCGAAATAGATACCGGACGCTGCATGTTCTGTGGCTTATGTGTTGAAGCTTGCCCATTTGATGCCTTGGCTATGGGTCGCAGCTATGAGCGGGCGCAGTATAGACGCAGACAACTTGTTTTGAGCAAGGAGGAGCTTCAGTTATCTGAGGTAAGGCAGCCCAGCGGTTATGCTCGGCCGAAGATTGAGGCGACTCTGCCTAAACAGAGCTTGCTTATTTACGGGGGCATGAAAGAAGGTGGGCAGAAATTGAGCTGGCTGGGACTGAGCAAGAAGAGAGGTCGTGGTGTTTGACATTTTATTCTGGATATTGGCAGCAGTGACTGTAGGCGCAGCATTGGCTGTCGTTATCTTACGTGATGTCTTTCGGGCGGCTCTTTCACTGGTCTTGCTTTTCTTAACTGTAGCCGCTATTTATATAACTCTTTACGCAGACTTCCTGGCGGTTGTTCAGATTCTCATCTATGTAGGGGCTATCTCAATATTGATTATCGTTGCCATCATGCTTACACGCGAAGTCTGGCGTGGTAATCCGTCGGGGAAGCTGCGTATTCCCGCCTTGGTGGTTAGCGTGTTGCTTTTAGGCACTATGGTTTTCACCGTGATTAGCACAGAGTGGGAAACGAGCGGTGAACCGCCTCTGCAACCGACAACAGCAGCTATAGGCTCAGGTTTGTTCGGCGGCTTTATATTGCCTGTGGAAATCACAGCGGTGTTGCTCCTGGCAGCGGTGCTGGGTGCCATCGTGTTGATAAGAGAGAAATAGAAATGTCAGTTGGACTAGAGCATTACCTTGTCTTATCAGCGGTTCTTTTCTCCATCGGGTTGTACGGAGTTCTGGCTAAGCGTAATGCTGTAGTTATTTTGATGTGCATTGAGATTATGCTTAATGCAGTAAATATCGCTCTGGTTGCCTTTTCCCGTTATGTTGTGCCGATGTTTCTTACGGGGCAGATATTTGCCATATTTGTCATAGTGGTGGCTGCGGCTGAGGCTGCCGTTGGTATAGCTATAATAATCGCTATTTATCGCAGTCGCCAATCTGTTGATGTTGATAAATTCGACTTGATGAAATGGTAGTGAGCTAAGACATGTGGGTTCAGGTTAAGAGCGCACCTAATTTGATAATAGCTGAGATGTGGAAGGAATTCTTCGAAGGGGAAGGAATACCGACGCGAATTCTGCCTGACCAAAAGAAAAAGCCAGGCGTGGGTGGATTGCCTGGCTACCGGGTCCTTGTGTCTCAGGAGAAGGCACATGTTGTCGAGGAGGCCTTGAGGAAACTCTAATGCCGCATCAGATTCCGTGGTTAATCTTTCTGTTACCGTTCTTCTCCCTTATTATTATTTCCTTTATCCTCCGCCCATTCTTTAATAATCGTCCCAAGCTAAGTGGTTATATAACCATTGGAGCTATAGGTATTTCCTGTATCTTTTCCTTCTGGGTGCTGGCTGCAGTATTAGCTGCTCCCGGGCATAAGCTGGACATACCCGATATACAGTGGATGGTGGTCGGTGACCTGAGCATTCAGATTGGGCTGATAGTTGATTCCCTGACTGCTGTAATGCTGGTGGTAGTTAGCTTTGTCAGCCTGATGATTCAAATTTATTCTCAAGGTTATATGAAAGGTGACCCCGGCTACCATCGCTACTTCGCCTTCATGTCTCTGTTCACCGCCTGCATGTTGGGCTTAGTTATGGCCGATAACCTCGTTTTCTTGTTCCTCTTCTGGGAAGGTGTCGGCCTAGGCTCTTATCTTCTTATCGGTTTCTGGTTTCATCGGCCTTCTGCTGCCAATGCAGCCAAAAAGGCTTTTATTGTTACCCGCTTTGGCGACTTTGGTTTTCTGGCTGCCATTCTTTTGCTTTTCTACAATACGGGAACATTTAACATAGAGGAACTGCATGGTTTAGCTGTCGCCGGTGTTCTGGCGGGGACGACTTTAACTTGGGCATCCATTGGCATTTTCTCCGGTGCAGTGGGCAAATCGGCACAGTTCCCGTTGCATGTCTGGTTGCCTGATGCAATGGAAGGCCCGACGCCGGTCAGCGCTTTGATACATGCAGCTACGATGGTAGCTGCCGGAGTCTTTCTGGTGGCTCGTTTCTTCCCACTGTTTGAGCATTCCCCGGTGGCTTTAACTACGGTGGCTGTTATCGGTGGCTTTACAGCTATTTTTGCTGCCAGCATGGGCTTGGTGATGACCGATATCAAGCGTGTCTTGGCTTATTCGACTATCAGCCAGTTAGGTTACATGATGCTGGGGTTGGGTGTTGGTGGTGTTGCCGTCGGCATCTTTCACCTGTTCAATCATGCCTTCTTCAAGGCACTCCTGTTTCTTGGTGCTGGCAGTGTCAGCCATAGTACGGGAACTTTTGACATGCGGGAGATGGGTGGCTTGCGCAAGGCAATGCCATGGACTTACGCTACATTCCTTATCGCTTCATTGAGTATTGCCGGTATATGGCCGCTTGCCGGCTTCTGGAGCAAAGATGAGATCCTGGCATCTTCTTTCGCCAACAATCCGATACTGTTCTACATAGCTATGATTACCGTATTTATGACCGCCTTCTATATGTTCAGGGCTGTATTTCTTACCTTCGGTGGCGAATATCGAGGAGGAGCTGCATCAAGCCATAGTGGGCATGGAGGGGGAAAGCTTCATGAATCACCGATGGTAATGATTGTTCCTATGGTCGTTCTATCTATTTTGTCTGTTGCTTCTGGGTGGCTCAATGTTACCGGTTCATTTAACCAGTTTTTGGGTCATGGTGTAAGCGGTGAAGGGCACGGTTTCATCAGCAGTTTCTTAGGTATGCTGGCTCATCCGCTGGCTTTAATATCGTTGCTGGTGGCTGTTTTGGGTATTTTCCTGGCTTATGCCATGTACAGTGCCAAGTGGCTGTCGGCTGAAGCTGTGGGCAGGGTTTTTAAACCTCTTTACACCCTCTTTTCTCGGAAGTACTGGTTCGATGAGCTTTATGAGAGAGTCATTGTGGTCAGAGTTCTGGTTGACGGGATTTTTTGGGTGCTTAGCGTCTTCGATTCCCGTGTCGTTGATGGTGCGGTGAACGGTGTAGCCACCGGTACTGCTGAGGCAAGTGGAGCTATGCGGCGGGCGCAGACAGGGCAGTTGCAGGTCTATGGAATGGCTATTGCCATAGGTGTAATAGCAATCGCAGCCTGTTTTTATATATTCGGTTAAGGTAGAGTGATTTGAGTTTTCCTTATCTATCAGCCATAATCTTCCTCCCGGTAGTCGGGCTTGTAATTATTGCCTTATTGCCCAAACCGCAGCCGAAGACGATAAAGCTTGTAGCTCTGGCTTTTACACTGGTTTCTTTTGCCTTGTCTCTTGCTGTCTTCTGTCTTTTCGACCGTTCTGGCGGCGCTATCGGCCAAATTCAGTTTGCGGAGAAGCTCTCTTGGATACCGGCGATTAATGCTTTCTACCATCTTGGTGTTGATGGCCTCAGCTTGCCTCTAGTGATACTGATGACGTTCCTTGGCGTCTTGGCGGTGCTGGTATCGTGGAAGATTGAATTACGGCCTAAGGAGTATTTCATCTGGTTGCTGCTCTTGGAAGCGAGCATACTGGGAGTCTTTTGTTCTTTAGACCTTGTTTTGTTCTTCCTTTTCTGGGAGTTAGAGCTTGTCCCGATGTATTTCCTTATCTCAGGCTGGGGCAGCGGCAGAAAAGAATATTCAGCCATCAAGTACGTGATATATACCCTGGTCGGCAGCGCTTTGATGCTGGCTGGCATCTTAAGCATTTATTTCACCACTGGCAGCCTGAACATGATGGAGCTTGTAGGCCTGACTGCTGCCATGCCATTTATCCCCTTGGCAGCCATGTTTTTCTTGCTGCTGGTTGGTTTTGCCATAAAGCTGCCGGTGTTTCCGTTGCATACCTGGTTGCCTGACGCCCATACCGATGCTCCCACAGCCGCCAGCGTAGTTCTGGCTGGAGCATTGCTGAAGATGGGTGGCTACGGAATGATTCGCCTTTGCGTTAGCATTTTCCCTGAGGTTGCCCTGCGTTATGCCCCGTTATTGGTAGCTCTTGCCGTGGTCAGTGTGCTCTATGGAGCGGCGGTCACTTTACGGCAGAAGGATTTGAAGCGGCTGATCGCTTACAGTAGTGTCAGCCACATGGGGTATGTGCTTCTTGGTATTTTTGCTTTGAGTCAGGTAAGCTTGACTGGAGCTACGTTGCAGATGTTCAGCCATGGCATTATCACCGGGCTTCTCTTTGCCATGGTGGGACTGGTTTACGACAAATCTCACGAGCGTAATCTCGATAACTTAGGCGGGCTGGCCCGGCAGATGCCGGTTATTGTGGTTGTTTTCAGCATAGCAGGTTTGGCTTCGTTAGGTTTGCCGGGCACAAGCGGCTTTGCCGCTGAGTTTATTACCTTTGTGGGTAGCTACTCCAGTGTAGCCGTTGAAGGCATACGCTTGTACACCATTCTGGGTGTCTTTGGTATTGTCTTAACCGCTGGCTACATTCTATGGATGTTGCAGCGTGTTTTCTACGGTCCGCCGCTGGATAAGTTCAACGGCGTGCCTGATGCTAATAATATCGAAAAGGTATGCATCTTTTCCTTTGTTGCCGCTATTATGCTTGTCGGTATATACCCAGCTATACTGACTAATGTCATCAAGCTGGGGGTTGAGCCGATAGCGAGACTGGCAGGTTCGTGATGCGGAGGGTGATTTATGAAATCTCGAGTAATAGTAGCAGTGGGGGCGATTATTGAGGATGGTAATGGTGGGATACTGTTGGTAAAACATAAGCCGGAGAGAGGCGGATTTTGGCAGGGAAAGTGGATTTGCCCTGGTGGTGAACTGGAGTTGGGGGAAACGATCGGCGAGGGAATAAAGCGTGAGGTTAAAGAGGAAACAGGACTAGATGTAGAATTGGTCAGGCCTTTGCCGGCATTTGACCGAGTCGTTAAGTCGGAGGGCGAAGTAAGCCTGCATGTAGTTTATATCGACTATTTAGCCAAGCTGGCCGGTGGTGGGCTTAAGGTGGATAGCGATGTTGGTGAAGCTATATGGGTTAAGAAGGACGATCTTGACCGGGTTTGGGAAGATATGCACGAAGATACTAGAGAATTGCTTAAATTAGCCGGGATGGTTCGGTAAATGACGATTAGTGAACTTTGGTTTTTGACACCGGAACTCAGCCTTCTGGGTTTTGCCCTGGTGGTGATTCTGCTGGACCTGTTTGTCAAGCAGAAGAAGGTTCTGGCTGCTGTCAGCATAGCTGGCGTGCTGGTCTCCGCTGGTTTTGCGGTGGTGATGTGGGGAACACCCAGCGAAGCTATTTTCTACCGCATGCTGGCGGTCGATAACTTTGCTCTTTTCTTCAAACTCTTGCTTTTGGCAGCAGTCGCCCTCGTCATAATGGCCTCTCAGGACTATGTGAGCAAATTCCAGAGATTTCAAGGCGAGTATTATGCGCTGGTGCTTATCTCGGCTTTAGGTATGATGCTGCTGGTAGCAGCAGCCGACCTGATTGCCATCTATGTGGCTCTGGAATTGAGCGGCATCTCGCTGTATGTGCTGGCCACCTTTTTGAAGGACAAAAAATCGACTGAGGCGGGACTGAAATACCTGCTTCTAGGTGCTGTCGCCTCGGCTGTGCTCCTCTATGGTATGGCTTTGGTTTTCGGTTTCACCGGTAATACTTGCCTGACGTGTATAGCTGAGTATATTCAAGGGATGCCTGGTGCTGGTCTTTTGAGCAATCCAGCTTTGCTGTTGGGCATGGTGCTTCTTGCTGCCGGTTTTGGCTTCAAGATTGCCTGTTTTCCTTTCCAGATGTGGGTACCCGATGTCTATGAGGGCGCACCGACACCGATTACAGCCTATCTCTCTGTAGCCAGTAAAGCTGCGGGCTTTGCTGTTATTCTCCGTGTCTTTTTTGTCGCTTTTGGTCCTGAGTGGCTTAGCCTTAACTGGGGCCTGCTGTTCGCTATTTTGAGCGCTATCACCATGACGGTGGGCAATGTGTTGGCTATACTTCAAAGCAATATCAAACGCATGCTAGGTTATTCCAGCATAGCTCAGGCTGGCTATCTTATGGTTGGGCTGGCTACGGTGGGTATGGCGGTGGGTAATGACGCTGTGGGGCAAAGCGGGCTGCTATTCTTCCTTATGAGCTACGCTGTCACTAACCTCGGAGCTTTTATTGCCGTCATAGCTATTTCCAACAAGATTGATAGTGATTCGATTAGTGATTATGCCGGGATGCGGAAGCGGGCACCGCTGCTGGCTTTAGCCTTGAGTTTTTGCTTAATCTCTTTGATTGGCTTGCCGCCGACTGCAGGGCTTATAGCTAAAATCTACATTTTCACTGGGGCGGTGCAGCACGGCTTGCTGTGGCTGGTTATTGTGGCTGTGATAAACAGTTGCGTCTCAGCCTTCTACTATTTGAGGGTGGTGAAGGTGATGTGGTTAGGGGTTCCGGCATCGGAGGAAAAGGTGCCTTCGTCGTGGGCACTGCGTACTGCTTTAGCTCTCTGCTGTTTCTTTGTTCTGCTTTTGGGCGTTGTGCCGGGAGGTTTTGTCGGCATTGCCCAAGCTGCTGTCCGGATTTTAGGGTCGTAGACTTTGGCCTTGCCAGAGCCTCACCACTAAATTGACCTCTCACAACAGCCAGTGCTACTATGATGAACGACGCTATTGAATGGGCTGAATCTCGGACTGAACCTCTTCTGGGCATTAGGTGGCACTGGATTAGTTGCCGGACTCCTTGGCTCAGCGCTGGGAGTCGGTGGTGGTGTACTCATCGTGCCCATACTCACCTTAGCTTTCCATTTGCCCATCCACGTAGCTCTCGGCAGCAGTCTTGTAGCTATCGTAGCTAACTCATGCACCGCTGCTGGCATCTACACCAGCGCCCGGTTGACCAATGTAAAGCTGGGACTGCTTCTGGAAACAACAGCAATTCCCGGGGCTATCATAAGCGGTCTGGCTGTAGCTGTCATCGCCCCCTCTATATTAACTGCCCTTTTCGGTCTTACCCTCCTTTACGTTTCTTATACCATGGTGATGCGCCGGCAACTCATGTCGGAAAACGTTCTGTCCGCGGACGACTCAGTTGCTCCCGATAACAATACCAATAGTTTATCCAGCTCATTAGCAAGCTCATATTATGACCAGAATCTGGGCAAGGTTGTCACCTACAAAGTGAGCCGTGTGCCTGTGGGGTTAGGAGCCGGCTTTTTTGCCGGTTTCCTCTCAAGCCTGCTCGGCATAGGTAGCGGCATCATTAAAGTTCCTGTCATGAACCTTGTGATGGGATTACCGATGAAAGCAACCATCGCTACGAGCACATTTATGATAGCAATCACAACAACAGCTGGAGCTCTTATCTATCACTATCACGGCTACATCTACCCCTTTATAGTTGCCCCGCTGGTCATCGGTGTAGTTATAGGAGCTATACTCGGTGTTGAATTAACAAAAAGAGCCAGGGGAATACTGCTTAGACGCATATTCGGCGGCTTCCTGTTCCTCGTAGCTCTGCTGATGTTCCTTAAAACGGCTAACGTAATATAGAACTTGCAGGATAAATAAATTATGGAGAACCGGAAGTTTGATGAGAGTCGCTTAAGCAACTGGGTCAGCCTTGGTTTCAAGCTGGGCGTTGCGGTCGCTTTGCCGCTGATTGTTATCGGCCTTATTATACTGTTCAGCCTCTCTGATGCTAAAGACATCCAGCCGCTGCTCCGGCTAGACCAGATACCATCGGCGATTGTCATCAGTGTTGGAATCTTGATTCTCTTGCTGACGCCCATCATACAGGTCATTGTATCTATCGTGCTCTTCTCAAAAACCAGGAACAGGCTGTTTATAAGTATCTCCGTAGCTGTTTTTTGCCTTGCTGCCGTCAGCCTTGTTCTAGCGCTGGTTTGAATTGACCAGCAGAGAAGGCTATGCTATTATTGCCTTAAATGCCAGCGCTTACTGAGCTGAATAAAGAGATCGCACGTTGTCAGGATTGCGAGTTAGGCAAACATCGCACCAGAGCGGTGCCCGGTGAGGGGCCAGAAGATGCAACTCTCCTTTTTATCGGCGAAGCACCAGGCTGGCATGAAGACCAGCAAGGGCGTCCCTTCGTTGGTCCGGCGGGAAAATACCTTGAGGAATTACTAGCCGCTATCGGACTGAAACGTGACCAGGTCTATATCGCCAACGTTATTAAATGCCGCCCTCCCAGCAATCGGGACCCGCTGCCCGACGAGATTCAAGCTTGCAGCAAGTGGCTGCATAAACAGATAGAGCTAATATGCCCCAAGATGATTGTTACCTTAGGTCGTTACTCCATGGCAAAATATTTTCCTAACCAGAGCATCAGCCAGGTACATGGCAAAGCCAAAAAACAGGACGACGTTATTTACTATGCCATGTATCATCCGGCAGCAGCCCTCCATCAAGGAAGCCTGCGGAAGACTATCGAAGCCGATATGCTTAAAATCCCCCAGATCTTAGCCCAGGCAGAAAAGTTACAAGAAGCCGAAGCAGAGCCACAGCAGCTAAGCCTGTTCTAGGTCACCATCATGAGCAGACAGAAACTCCGTATAATCCCCCTGGGCGGATTAGGTGAAATCGGCAAGAATATGATGGCCATTGAGTTTGCCAATGACATCATCATAATCGATGCCGGACTTATGTTCCCCGAAGAGGACATGCTGGGAGTTGACCTGGTCATTCCGGATATAAACTACCTGCTGGAAAGGCGAGAGAAGCTGCGAGGCATAATCATAACCCACGGTCATGAAGACCATATCGGCGCCCTGCCTTACGTCCTGCCTCAGCTCGACGTACCCGTTTACGGCGCCAAGCTCACCAAAGGCCTGATCTTTGGCAAGTTGAAGGAACACCGGTACGAGAAGAAAGCCACTCTCAGGACAATTCAACCCGGGGTTAAGTTCACACTTGGAAACTTCAAAATAGAGCCTTTCTCAGTCTGCCACAGCATTCCTGATTCTATGGGATTTATTATCTACACACCCATAGGTGTAGTGGTTCACAGCGGTGATTTTAAAATCGACTACACACCGGTCGGCGGCAGACCTACAGAATTAGCCAAGCTCGCCCAACTGGGCACCCAGGGAGTTTTGCTCCTTCTCGCCGACTCGACATATGCAGAGCTCCCGGGATACACGCCTTCAGAGACTGTGGTCGGCGAAGTGCTGGAACGTACCATCGCTGAGGCTCCGGGAAGGGTGATTATTACCACCTTCTCCTCGCTTATCTCGCGCATTCAGCAGGTGATTGATGCTGCTGCCAAACATGACCGTCATGTCTTTGTCATAGGTCGGAGCATGAAGGAGACGACGCGCATCGCCACAGAGCTGGGCTATCTTAATTCTCCACCGGGCATCCTGCGCCGCTTCGAAGAAATCCACCGTCTCCCACATAATAAGATTGTCCTTCTGACCACCGGCAGCCAGGGAGAGCCGACTTCAGCCCTGGTGCGCATTGCCAATCGGGACAACAACCAGGTCAGAATTATCCCCGGAGACACGGTAATCATGTCAGCCACGCCTGTCCCGGGCAATGAAGCGCTGGTCAACCGGACAGTCGATAACCTGTTCCGCCAGGGCGCTCAAGTAGTGTATGAAAAGCTGGCTCAGGTACATGTTCACGGACACGGCAGCCAGGAGGAGTTGAAGCTTCTGCTTAGCCTTGTTAGGCCGAAGTTTTTCGTTCCCATCCACGGCGAATACCGCCACTTGAGCCTGCACGCCAGGTTGGCTAAAAACCTGGGCATGCCTGAAAGTAACGTCTTTATCCTGGAAAACGGAAGCGTACTTGAGCTGGACCGAGAGAAGGGCAAGGTGACCGGCAGACTGCCTACAGGCAATGTTTATGTAGATGGTCTGGTTATGGGAGACCTTGCCAGCGTCATTCTCCGTGACCGGAAGCTGCTGTCCCGAGACGGGATTGTGGTAGTAATCATCGCCATCGACAAGGAAGCGGGTAAAATCGTAGGTCGTCCTGATATCGTGTCACGAGGCTTCGTGGACATGAAAGAAGGCGAGGCTATACTGGAGCAAGGGCGGGACCTGGTAAAAGCCACTTTGGACCGTGGCAACGGGCGCCCGCTTGAGTGGAGCTTCATCAATGCCAAGGTCAAGGATACCTTGCGCGAGTTCTTCTACGAGCAAACCCGACGCCGCCCCATGATTCTGACCACAGCTGTCGAGGTATAGTTAAGCTATGCCTAAGAGAAAGAGAACAACCCAAGCTTCAGGCAGCGGCAGGACCAAAAAGAGGAATTACCTGGGCCCGGTACTGAGGCTGCTGCTGGCACTCATCATCGTCGGATTGATATGGTGGTTCTGGCCCCAAATATCGAACTGGGCTACCGCTACCTGGGAAGATCTACTCGAGCTTTTCGGAATCGGCTTACTCTTTACCGCTGTATTTCTGGGAATAGTTATCTTCATAATCATCAGCGGGCGTTTCTCGCTGTTCACCAGATACTGGAAATGGTGGCTTGGTGGTATTCCTTTAGCCTTTGCCGTCTGGGGGATATCAGCCTTTTTCAGCCCCGGCAGCGGCGTTGTCAGCGAGGCAACTCTGGGTGGGGAAATCGGCAAGGGAATTATCGGCGACTCTTATGTCTCAGGAGCGCTACGGATAGCCGGTCTGGTTTTCCTCGGTGTTTTGTTCCTAGCTCCGCGTCAGATCTGGCGTGCAATAAAGAGCATATTCAGGGGCATAGGCAGGTTCTTTGTGCTCATCTGGGAAGCCATTCGCCAGCCAAGCCAGCGTCCTCCCAAAGCCGAGCCGGAGCCGATGCCGCCGCCAATCGAATATGGCGGGGTAGAAGTCCGGAGAGAAGAGCCTGCACCGCCTGTACCACCGCCGCCTGCTATAGCAGCACCGCCGAAAGCTGTTGAGGTGCCTCCACCTGAAGCTTGGGAGCCGGGAAAATATCAACCGGTGCTTACCGCCACCGGCTGGCAACTGCCACCCGTTACCATACTGGATAAGCCCACAGAGGCGGAGCTGAGCCGGACAGAGATTGAGAAGCGGGCGCAGCTCATTGAAGAAGCCTTGATCAGCTATGGCGTTGAAGCCAAGGTTGCCCAGATAAATGTCGGTCCCACCGTAACCCAGTTCGGAGTCGAACCCGGCTGGGACCGAAAGTACAAGGAAATCAAGGAGCGGGACAAGGACGGCAATGTCAGAGTCCGTCAAGAGGAGGTATCGAGAACCAGAGTTAAGGTGGACCGCATCAGCGCGCTGGCAAGTGACCTGGCTCTGGCACTGGCGGCATCGAGCATCAGAATCGAGGCTCCGGTACCAGGAAAATCGATGGTGGGCATCGAAGTTCCCAATACCACCTTCGGCCTGGTCAACCTCAGAAGTGTAATAGAGAGCGCCGCTTTTCAAAAAACTTATGCCAAGTCGAAGTTAGCCCTGGCTTTGGGTAAGGGTGCTGGTGGTGAGACCGTAGCTGCCGACCTGGCCAGGATGCCGCATCTGCTTATCGCCGGAGCCACCGGCAGCGGTAAGACCGCCTGCCTCAATTCCACTATCTGCTGCCTGCTCGTCCATAACACACCGGATGAAGTCCAGTTCATCATGGTTGACCCCAAGCGGGTTGAGCTGGTCAATTTTAACAGTCTGCCTCATCTGGTAGCGCCGGTTGTCGTCGATGCTGAAAAAGCAGTACTGGCGTTGCGCTGGCTCAATCAGGAGATGGACACTCGCTATCAGAAGTTTGCCCAGGTCGGAGCCCGCAACATCGAAGGCTATAACAAGAACCGTCAAGCCGGTGAGACTATGCCCTATATGGTGCTGGTTATAGATGAGCTGGCTGACCTGATGATGGCTGCCTTCGACGAGGTGGAACGCACGCTATGTCGCTTAGCCCAGCTGGCACGTGCTACTGGCATCCACCTAATCGTGGCTACCCAGCGGCCGTCTGTTGACGTGGTCACCGGCCTCATCAAGGCCAATTTCCCCACGCGTATCAGCTTTGCCCTCACCTCACAGGTGGACTCACGAACCATTCTGGATGCTGCCGGAGCCGAGAAGCTGTTGGGCAGGGGCGACATGCTTTACATGCCCACCGATGCCGCAAAGCCAAAGCGACTTCAAGGGACTTTTATCTCCGACGCCGAGACCGAGCGGATAGTCTATTTCTGGGGCAACCAGCGTCGACCTGAGGCAGAGCCGATCAGATTCGAGGACATGAGCCAGCTAGTCTCGGCGGAAAAAGGCGGTGATGACTCGCTGATGGCTGCCGCCAGGCAGCTCGCCCAGGAGCACAAATACGTCTCGACGTCTTTTTTACAGCGCCGCCTCCGCATCGGCTACCCCAGAGCCGCCCGCATCATGGAAAAGCTGGAAGAAGAAGGTTTCGGCAGGGAATCCGGCGAACAGCCTCCCAGAGTTTGAGGCGGTTTTAAGAAGCAGCTTCGCTTTTACCTTTCATCCAGAGTGTGAGGGTGCTATACTTGAATTACGAAGGTCTACAAGGGGGGATGAAAGATGAAAATCAGCGCACGCAATATCCTGAAGGGAAAAGTCAAAGATATCAAGCCGGGTGCGGTCAACACAGAAGTTACGGTTGAGTTAGCCGGAGGAATGTCGGTAGTATCCGTTATTACCAGAGAATCGGCGGAGAACCTGGGCCTCGCCACGGGTAAAGAGGTTTATGCTGTAATCAAGGCATCCAACGTCATGATCGCTGTGGACTGACTGGCTCTCGCTGACCACGAAACACTACACCTTGTTGTATTTAAGGTGTCTGTCGAAGAAATCCGCCAGTAGTTCGGAAATCTCGGCACTTATTGGTTTTACAGTATCGCCATCAGCCTGTACATATTGCTGCTGGTATTGGTCTGAATTTGCGGGTGCTGCTGCTTGATTATACGGAGGGCTGTGCGGCACCCATTGCTGATAAGTACACTGATAATCATATGATGGGGGTGGCACTGGTCTGGCTACACAGGTTAGGTTAAGACCACAAGCGCCGCAGAACCGGTCGCTGCAAGCGGCCCTTGCCCCGCATCGGGGGCAGAAGTTTATCTGCCACATAAGCCCTAGCCCTCTTCTTAATGTAACCAGTCCATACCTTTGTTCAAATGTGACCTAAAAACTTTCGAAGCCTCTACCCGTCTATAGTGATTAGTCTATTCACTCTTGCTGACAGGCGATACAGCTTTCTCCTTCAATTGTCTTTCCAGGTTCATCTTTTGATTCCAGTCCAGGCTACCCAGCTCGTCGATATATTCGCCGGCTCCCTGTTCGGAAAGCACATAGGTGGTGAGGCCGTAATCGTCCTGCTTGGCTGTAATAATGCCTTTTTCAACCAGGTTTGTAATTGCATCCCTCAAGCCCATCGCCGAGGTATCTAGGGCTCTAGCGATGGTGTACAGGCTTAGTTTTGCCTTGCGATGTCTTCCCCAGAAGCAGAGTAGCTTGAATTGCATGTCAGTGCAACCCATTTCTTTGAGAGATGACAGCAGATCATAATAAACTGTTTGCCTTATACTGCAATCAATTGCCACGTCCATTTTCTCCTTCGTTCATTTTCCAGTTAAGATTTCCAATTTAGGATTGCGTTCCGTATATTAGAACGAGTAATACGGCAAAAGGTTTAGAAACGTAGCTGTGCATCAATAGCCGGAAGCGGAATAGCTATGGAAGAGCTGGAAGAAGGCTTTGGCAGTAAACCCGGCGAACAGCCCCCAAGTTCTAAGCCGCTGAAAAGCAATGTCTGCTGTCCACCTCCTGTTTGGTGTCTGCCTGATAATAAAACGATGGATAGTTATTCAAAACTTGGGGATGTATTTAATGAATCTAGAAATTTGAACCGAGTTTGGTCATCCTGGCCTACCTAGGACCACTCCGTTTCGGTATCAGGAAACCAACATTTTTCCTGTACTTCAAGTAGGTTTCACCATATCGGATGACCAAATCTCTTTCCTCAGCCAAACACATCACGTAGAAAATCGGGAGCCATATTATTGAGAATATCGCCAGGAATGGAGAGTTCAGCATAAATGCTGCAACCCACCACAAGAAGACCTCGCCAGTAGCTTGTGGGTGTCGCATCTTTTTGTATATGCCCCCGTAGAGAGGGTGCTCCTTCTTGGGGCTGATAGATTCTTCACCGGCATCTTTCATACCTATGTACATTAAATAGCTACTGGGGACTCCGATGGCAACTGCGACAACAATTGAAATCCAGTAGTCCCAGGGGAAAACTTGGGGTAACGGTATCGGCAGAGGATAGAAGTAATAGACCACATAGTTAACGATAGTTATGAACTCAAAAACAATAGCTATCTGTCTGTATCGCTTGCATTTGGCGTAAGCAATCTCCCCGATTTTCTTTTCCAGTGCAGCCGGGCCTACACTTTTGACATAAAAGTACAGGAAAAGCAGGGCAGATATGATCAACACTGCCATGTTTATCCAGGCTATCACAATCTCTCCCATGGTAGTTGTCCCAAACAATGCGGTCTCACTCACCGAGCACCTTTAGTATGACCCTCTTCTTGCGCTGACCATCAAACTCTGCATAGTAGATTTGCTGCCATGGCCCGAGGTCCAGCTTGCCTCCGGTGACTGGTACAATGACCTCATGATGAATGAGCAGGCTCTTTAAATGAGCATCCCCGTTTGACTCACCTGTGGCATGATGCCTGTAATCCGGCCTAAACGGCGCCAGTTTCTCCAGCCAGTCATCGATATCCGCAATCAGCCCTGACTCGGCATCATTCACGTAGACTCCAGCCGTGATATGCATAGCTGAAACCAGAACGAATCCCTCCTGCACCCCGTTTTGTGCAACGAATTCCTCCACTTTATTTGTGATGTTTATGTATTCCCGGTGTTGTTTTGTGTTGAACCACAAGTATTCAGTGGCTGACTTCACTTGATCCCTCCTAAATCGAACTATCTCGGACATGCTAAACTATTTGATTCCGAACAGCAAATCTCCGGAAGGGAAATCGCTAAGGCGCAACAATCTGGCTATTTGTTACCTGTCCTCACCCATTAAGTACGGGCATTACCGATTTGTTGTGGTTCCTTGTCTGCTGCATGGCGTGCTTTAGAACGTTGGTCTTGTGTACGCAATCGCTTACGCAACCTGATGTTGTCAGGTGTCACCTCAATAAGCTCGTCATCGCCTATCATGCCCAGAGCTTCTTCGAGGCTGAATTTCATTGGTGGCGTCAGCTTAATAGCGATATCGGAAGTAGAAGCCCGGATGTTGGTCTGTTTTTTCTCTTTGGCGACGTTGACTGCAAGGTCGCTCCCTCGCGAATGCATCCCCACTATCATACCCTCGTACACGGCTGTGCCCGGCTCGATGAATGTCATGCCTCTTCCCTGGGCATTGTTTAATCCGTAGGTAACAGCAGTACCGTTTTCAGAAGCTACCAGCATACCGCTACGGGTTGAAACGATATCTCCGTACCACGGTTCATATCCCAGCAATAATGTACTCATAATGCCCTCACCCCGGGTGGCAGTCAAAAACTTGCTGCGGAAACCGATCAGGCCGCGCGTGGGGATGTGAAATTGCAGGCGCACATTGCCCTGTCCGTCATTATACATATTGGTTAATTTAGCCTGGCGCGAGCTTAAAATTTCCGTGAGAACACCGACATATTCTGTGCGCGTATCGATGGTGAGCTCTTCCACGGGTTCCATAACCTTGCCGTCTATTTCTTTAGTTATGACTTCCGGCTTCGAGATTTCAAACTCGTAGTCCTGGCGGCGCATAGTCTCGATAAGTATGGCTAAATGCAGCTCTCCTCTACCGGATACCAGGAAAACATCGGGGGTTTCGCTATCTTGAACCCCCAGGCTGAGATTCGTTTCCAGTTCCCGGTAAAGCCTTTCCCGGAGTTGCCTCGAGGTACAGTATTTCCCTTCCCTGCCGGCGAACGGTGAACTATTTACGCCGAACATCATTTTTAACGTAGGTTCGCCTATCTCTATACGGGGCAAGGCATCCGGCTGTTCGGGACTGGTTATGGTATCTCCGATACTTACTGTTTCCACGCCGGTTATAGCCACGATATCGCCTGCGGTAGCCTCCTCTACCTCCGGTTGGTCGAGGCCCATAAAGGTGAATACCTGGTTCACTTCGAAGTTCTCCGTGCTGCCGTCCTTCCCGATGACGGCGACCTTATCATGCGGCTTAACGCTGCCGCGGTAAATTTTGCCGATGGCGAGTTTGCCTTTGTAGCTGCTATAGTCCAGGTTAGATACCAGCATCTGGAAAGGTCCGGACTCGATGCCGGGTGGCGGGACTTTTTGTAGTATAGATTCAAACAACGGTATAAGGTCTTCACCTTCTTTCTCCGGGTCGGTGGTAGCCGTGCCGTCTCTGGCGCTGGTGTATAGTATGGGAAAATCAAGCTGGTCTGCGTCGGTGGCTAATTCCAGAAACAGGTCCTGAGTCAGATGGACCACCTCGGGAATCCTGGAATTTTCCCTGTCTATCTTATTAATGACCACAATCGGTTTCAGCCCCTTAGCCAGCGCATGTTTCAGCACGAATCTGGTCTGGGGCATAGGCCCGTCGACGGAATCGACCAGCAACAGACAGCCGTCTGCCATATTCATAACTCGCTCTACTTCGCCGCTGAAATCGGCATGGCCCGGAGTATCTATGATATTTATTTTTACGCCGCGGTAGATTACGGCTGTGTTCTTGGCCAGTATGGTAATACCCTTTTCCCGTTCCAGTGCATTCCTGTCGAGTATTAAAGTACCCACCTGCTGATTATCACGGAAGACTTTACTTTGTTTCAGCATCATATCAACCAGGCTGGTCTTGCCGTGGTCTACATGGGCGATTATGACTATGTTTCTTAAATCGTCTCGATAATTCAAGCTAATTCTCGTTTCTCCGCATTGTATAGACTTACCGAAACACGTATTTTACGTTATTTTACACGGCGAAATCCAATTTAGCTCCTGGATTACCGGTGCTTAACAGGTGGTTGGCTGACTTACTTCGATTATTCCGAGTATTGACTATTGTATGAATATGAAATAGTATGTACCTAAAAGTACTTTAATCACCTGTGAGATAGAGCCAATGTTTTTAGCACAGCGACCAGTGCGACTTTATTTTATGTGATAGTGTGTGGGAGAAGAGTAGATGGCTATAGGGAAGGGGGAGTCATTGTTAGGACACTTAATGAAGGATGCCATCTTGGGTGTAGATCCATCTAGTCTTACTCACCTAAGAGTAAGAACTGAGTGGATTGGAATCCAAGTTCTCACGGACCCCTTTGTGGTTTACAGAAAGGACAAATATCTTCCTGTCATACTTGTTGAAGAACTGAGTACAGAGCATAAATATCTTCTTTTCGTTTCTGCTACTTCGTTGGCTCAATGTGTTGAGGCTTTGCGTGCGAAGCGAGGCGCTTTAATTGGTCTGAATTTGAGAATACGCAAGAAGACGGAGGACAAGTTCTCACCATATGAAGTTGAGGAGCTAGCTGAGTGATACTGAATATTTGATCCTTGTAGATTGATACTAACTGTCTGTTGGATCTCTAGATAGATTCTGAAATCTAAACAGTGAGAGGGAGGGAATAGCAGCGCTGTACCCTCCCTCACCTTCCATGAGATACTCGCCTAGTCCATCAGCAGTTCTTTCTTGCGTTTTTCTATAATTTCTAAATTTTTCTGGTCGCCATCGGTTAGAGAAAGACCTGCAAGATTCTTTAAGTAAGCCTTGAGCTGAGGCTTTATCGCACTTCTGGGCAATACCATTGTGCCAGCAGTCACAATTCCTTGCCAGTGGGTTTCATCTCTTCTCCAACCACGATTCTCAGCATGGCTCAGGGAAGTTGCCACTGCTTTTTGCCAGTCTTGACCCTTTTCTCTCATGCATGCAGCTACGAATTCACCTATGGCTGAGATCACGCCGGAGTTCCAATGCAGATATTTGGAGCGTGCATCCCTTATATCGAGTTTTCCATTTGCGACATCCCCCCACTCAGGGAATTGTGCCGCGATGAACTCCCAGACATCGGCCAAGAAATCGATATACTGGTTTTCATTTTCAGCACGCTTGCCTTGGCTGTCCTTCTGCCCAAGCTCCTCGGGGAGCAGTCCTGCATCAAATGCAGCATCGATCATTGGTTCGGTTGCTTGGTAGATGCCGGCTAGGGTGAACATATCTTTCGATTGGGCCGGTATACCGATATCCTCCAAATTGACCCGATCCTTGAAGATCGACACTTTGTCTATAAGTTTTTGGGCAACCCTGTTAACTATATCTCTGCGGTCGAATAGAATATCAAGACTCTTTGTAGTTTTTTTGGCAGTTCTATTAAGGTCAGAAAAGAGCTGTTGGGATTCTCTAAGGCCGATGTAAGGGAATAGAACGACAGAGACCATGTCATCGACCAATGATGAGTCAGCCTCAAGAGCCTTTTTAATCCCCTCAAATCTATGTTGTCCATCTACGATTATAAGCGGGTCTCTTTGGTCTAGGGTCAGCATTCCTATAAACCTAGCATCACCTATTTTGCCGGCAGGTTCCCAGTGGATGGGAGCATGAGTACCGTCTCTTCCGTAGGTGCAAGTTAGTGAGCTAAACCGGTATGACTCTGGATTTTCGGTGATGTAGCGTGCTATTACTGCGTACCGTGATGGAGTAGGTTTTCGGTTCTCCCGCTCTCTAGGAGGTAAGTTGCGGTCCGTAGTAGTTAGATATCTGGTTACGGCTGCGTAGGGAAGGGTCATTACATAGTAGTCTACATTCCCCATCTGTCCTTTGAGGGCTGGTATTGTCATTAGATACGTGGCATCCTTCGCTAGTTCTTTAATTTTATCCTGAAGACTGTCTGAATTCATTATTCTCCTCCCTTTTAAACGCCTTCCATTTTTGGCAAAATACTGATTAAAACTCGTTGCTCATTCTTTAATAAGCATATCTTCAACTTCTTAAAAGACGTACTGCCAAAGCACTAATAGCTCTGTGTAAACAAAGATACCGGACACTAAAGGCAACTGATTTTATAGCTTCCTTCAAGGTCATGTTTGGTACATGTATAGATAGAGCAATGGATTTTCGGAAGAAACTCTTAGGCAAAGGTCTCCATCCGCCAAGTTCAGGGTCACCACGGGTATCCCCTGGGATAAATACGGAATGAATATTATACATGAATTACCTCCAGACGACTTTGTTATATTATACGAATATTATCTTGAGATGTCAATAGGTTTAGCATAAATATTTTATAAAGTCGACTAATATATCTGTTTATGAGGTAGATGGAGCAGTATCTGAAATAGTCCTAAAATTCAGAGAAATGACGAAATACGAGGAATAGTTATGCTCTGATGATAGAATAACGACTATTTGAATCTGGTCAGTGGTGATAGGAGCTCCTCGTCTTTGCGCAGCTCGATGATGCGGTCGCGGAGCAGTGCGGCTTTCTCGAACTCGAGGTTCTTGGCGGCTTTTCGCATCTGAGATTCGAGGTCTTTGATGAGACGGAGGACTTCCTCCTTGGATATGGGTGTGGGCGTGTAGGCGGCTTTGGTCTCGGCTACAACCTTAACCCGAGCGGTGATGTCCTTAATCGCCTTCTTTATACCCTGCGGTGTGATGCTACGTTTCGCTCACATGTATGACACATAAGAGTAGAGGTGGACTCACATGACAAACAAAAGCGGCTTGCCAAGACACCCTGCGGGTTACTCTTTTGATTCGCACACACGAGTTACAGTAACATGCTCAGAGTTGATTTAGTTGAATTAGGTGAGGTCAAGACATCTCCCACTAGCTTAGTTAGCCATTGCGTAAACAGCCGTCTCAATTGTGGCAACCAGATTCAACAATGCATGCATTGCTAACACGCTCCATAACGACCCCGTTCTAAATCGTACTACACCCAGTACTATTCCCCAGATTAATATTCCAATCATTCCGTAAGCATCATATTGAACATGAGATATCGCCCACAGGAACGCTGTTAAAATTACTGCTCCGATAACACCGATTCGAGACTGTCTAAAGCCTTCAAATAGGAATCCCCGGAATAGGGCCTCTTCAAATATCGGACCAAAAACAATAAAAGCTGCCCAGAGCAGTATCGGCGAGCCACTGTTAAGATATAGATTTAGCTGCCACTCTGGGACAATTGGCTTTCCCAGAACATAAGAAAGACCATCGCTTAGAGCTATGAGCCCTGTGGCAATAGCCAATGATATCAATATTGCTTTTACTGAAATCGGTCTCAGACCCAGGTATTCTGTGACCGATAAAGTGTGCCGCATTTTGATAATTAGCCAGATAAGATAGGTACACACAATCGCTGTGGTAATGGTAACCATTGCAAAATACAGCCCATTTTCCCAAAGACTTAGCAGGTATGTGATTATACTTTCCACAGAATCGCCGGTGAATCCAATGACAAGAAAACCGATTGTCACCAGCATGGCAATAAATACGGAAACTACCTGTATTCCACAGCCGAATCCAACCGTAGGCCAGGCTCCCCAATAAGGCTTTTTCTGAACAGGTATATCTTCAGTAGACACTAAATTGTCACTGCTGGGTAAAATATCACTTTTAACCTGAATTTTTGACATTTGGCTTTTAACCTTTCACTTTTTACTGCCCATGCTTTTTACCTTTTTCATTCCAGACCTCCGTGAGGAATAATCCCAGTGCAGTGGAATAGCGACTACTTAAACCTGGTCAACGGTGACAGCAGCTCCTCGTCTTTTCGCAGCTCGATGATGCGGTCGCGGTGGATGTGACTGAGCCTGGTATCGGGGAGCCAACCTTATACCAACTCGTTGGAGAAACCGATCTATCGAATCATAGTCTGAAACCCTAGTAACCCTGGAGGCGTCTCCTGGCGACTATTATCAATAGTACCACCAATATAGCAATAACAGCCACTGCGGCTGTAAATAGTAGGCCTCCGGACATGTGGCTACCTGTCCTGCTGCCAGCACCGGTAACGATGAAGCTGCCTCTCTGTCCCCCGATGTCAACAGTATATGTCCCCGGCTGAGTCTTGGTGGTGGTGAAGTTGACCGGCAAGGTAGCTCTGGGGCCAATGCTCAGGGTCTTGCTTTGCTCAGCTCGCCCGTTTATCATCATGGTGACTGTGTACGTGCTGGTCTCATGACAACCGTTGGTCACCTGAGTTGATATAGCCACCGGCTCATTGACACGGGCTCGCGGTGGGCAAATAACGCCGTGGAGAAATCTCACACATACCGGTGCCGGGGAGGATGTTGTTGGTGATACCCCCGGCCGCCTTGGGCCTAAGGGTGGAGTAGCCGCTTGCTCCTTTCTAACTTCTAATGTCCTTGTAGCACAGCGAACAGGGCTAGTGGGATGGAGACACGCAGTATTTATGACCTCTGTAGTCCCGCTTGGGAAGCTGCTGGATGATTTGAGTTCGGCACTGTAGGATACGGAGCCACCACCTCCGGCATCAACCGTGCCTATATGCCAGGTGATGATGTCTCCATCGTAAGTACCGCTGTTGGAGATGTTAGAAATGGAGTCAATATAGTTCTCGTCGGGATTATCCTCGATGGTAACGTTATCCGTGGCAGTATCCCCGTTGTTATGGTAATTAATGGTGTAGGTGATGGTATCGCCAGGCTGGACACTGCCACCATTTACATCAGTCGAACGCTTGGTAATACCCAGGTCTATGTCGTTCTCGACCTCCACAGTTACTATGTCACAGCGTCCGCTGGCATTTAGAGGGCATGCGGTGCAGGCCATATTCTGAACCGGTGTGGTGCCGGGAGGGAAGCTATTAGGCCCCTTGAGGGTGACACTGTAGGACACCTGATAGCATTCTCCAGGGTCGAGCGGTCCTATATCCCAGGTGATAATATCACCGTCATAGGTGCCACTGTCGGAGATGTTATTGACAGAGGCGATGTAGTTCTCATCGGGATTATCAGTGATAGGGGCGTTGCCCCCGGCATTACCTTCATTACAGACAGTTATAGTGAAGGTGACGTTGTCACTGGGCCAGGCGGTGTTAGTATCTGCTTGCTTATCCACGTCGAAACATGGGTTTGCCTGTACCACTATCGACCTGGTACGGCAGATATCTGGGTCCGCGGGTTCTACTATGCACGCGGTATTATGGACCTCCGTATTTCCAGCAGGGAAGCTGCCAAGCCCATTGAGCGTAACGCAATAGGATACAGACCCATTCTCCCCGATTCCGAGCGTGCCGATGTCCCAGGTGATAATATCGTTATCATAGTCGCCGCCATCTGAGATGTTAAAAACAGAGTTGACCCAGGTCTCATCAGGGTTATCAGTGATAGTAACGTTATCTGCAGCAGCATTGCCATTGTTGCTATAGGTTATGGTGTAACAGATATTATCGCTGGGCACTATTTGACCACCGTTAACATCCTGCCACTCCTTTTCCAGATTTAACAGTGGGAATGCCTCAACGACTACTGTTTCAGTGTCACATAGATCAGGATCGGTGGGCTCTATGCATGTGGTATTATTGACGTCAGTAGTTCCGGCTGGGAAGCTGCCAGCATCTTTCAGAGTGACACAATAAGTCACATTGTCAATCCCCGGACCAAAATCAACGATATTCCAGGTGATGTTATCGCCATTGTAGATGCCGCCGTCGGAGATGGGAAAGACGGAATCGATCCAGGTCTCATCGGGGTCGTCAATGATATTGACGTTATCTACTTGCACAGGGCTACAGTAACCGATGTTATAACAAATAGTATCACCCGGTTCGGGCGGAAGGCCGTTCATATCAGTCCATGTTTTATCAAGACACAGTGACGGTACATACCGGACCTCTATAGTTACGTTATCGCAGACATCGGGGTCGGTTGGTTCAATACAGGCCGTATTCGTGACATCCGTTTCTCCCGCAGGAAAAGTAGTGTTGTCTGAAAGCTGGATGCAGTAGGACACCGATTCGCTCTCACCGACTCCGAGCGTGCCGATGAGCCAGGTGATGATATCGTTGTTATATGTGCCATTGTCGGAGATGTTATAGACGGAGCTAATCCAGTTTTCATCGGGGTCGTCGGTAATGGTGACGTTGTTTGCAGCGGCAGTCCCGATGTTGCTGTAGTTGATAGTGTAGCAGATGTTATCGCTAGGACGAACAGAGCCGGCGTTAAGATCAGTCCATGATTTTTCGATAGTGAGCAATGGTTCGGCCACCTGATTGAAGAAGTCAACACCTGCCCATGCCGTCCCATCTGATATGACTATGACGGTGCTGGTTGGGCTGGTATTTACGTAGCCGGGTTGCAGTTGCTCGCTGACTGTCCAGCTTCCATCGTTTATATAATCGAAACAGTACGAACCATCGCCGGACGTATTGTCGCAAACCGTAAGCGGTGTTCCATCCGGCATTTGGCCGCTGATACATATTGTCCAGTCATCAAGCCCGGCATCACCGGCGTTGTACGTACCCAGGGGTGGTGTATCCAGGTACTTGTAGCCACATATGCTGCCTTCTGGACAGGCGACGGGGAACTGGGTCGACCTTAGTCCTCCAAGATTATGTATCGTTGTCTGCATTGAAGCACCCGGGAAAAAGCAGGCGCCGTTGTGAGTGTCATAGCAGCCGGGAGGTGCAAGCTGCCATTCTAGCGTAGCGGCGACATGAGCCTTCCAGTAGATAATCAGATATGTATTGGGCGGAATGGTAAAAGGGCCTATTTCAGAGTAGTGAAACTGGTCAGGATCGCCTGGAGGACAATCAGGTCCGTTCGGAGGATATACTTGGTTCAATACTGATGGCGTATACGGGGTGCCATTGCCTGGAGTTTGCCACCAGGTGGGATTTCGCATCAAAAGTGTGCTGCTGCTTGTAGAGGAAGTAGCAGTCTTAAAAGAGTTCAAAACATGGTAGTCGATGCCGATAGCATCAAACGTAGAATTATAAAAGTCATAGACCAAATCTATGGCTGGCGTCGTCCATGAGCTGAGGCTATTGTTTGTGAGAACCAGTCTCTGGGGCACGCGGTAGCCTTCGGGGAAAGCAACCTGACAATTTTGGGACCAGCCCTGGATGGTGTCCCAGCTTTGCGGCTGATATAGCTGGCCGCCCTGTGCAGCAACGGGGGAGCTATTTCCCATCATTGTGGCCAGGCTCAACACAGGCAACAGTCCAATAATCAAAGCCATGATTACATAGAACAGAGCAGTATCCTGTTGCTTCCGAGGAT
>Ga0209427_10000914_pt1 | contig 32965 bp, 24 predicted proteins | sample DeeMarSWOR136_30_FD_187465 | JGI IMG/M metagenome (GOLD analysis project Ga0209427, IMG submission 187465) | Marine sediment microbial communities from White Oak River estuary, North Carolina - WOR-1-36_30 (SPAdes) (version 2) | ecosystem: Environmental > Aquatic > Marine > Intertidal zone >...
GCCATTGCGGTGGCTGCTGCGATAGCCTTTGGTATTGGGTCTAAAGACATTGCTGGGCGCGAAGTGGAAGCCTGGGTGAAAAAATTGAAAGGTAAATAACAATAGGGAATTAAAGTAGAACTGGCATCTGTCCCTGAAGCAATAACTATGGTCCTTGTTGCTTTTGGTTTAATTGGTATTGCGGGGAATAAAAAGGAAGTTTAAAAGACAAACAACATATTCAAGTGAGGGAGAAATCAATTAAAGGCAGAGTCAGAAGTAACTCTGCCTTTTTTGTTTTCGCAGGCTTCTATCAGTTTGATTCCGCCCCCCAGGGTGGGGCTTGCGGAATACTAGATAAAACCTCGGCCTTGGACTGATTGATAATTCTTAAAACATAAAGAAATGTCCGAACCACCATTAGAAGCACTATTAAGCAGTGCGGAGCGGATTGGTCTTTCTTGGGCTTGATGCAAGACGACATTTAAATCGCAATCTGGATCGAGATGTTCGGTTCCAATCGTGGGAGGAATCATCCCGTTAAAAATTGCCAATGCCACAGCGCAAGCCCTGATGCCCCCCGAACCGTCGAATTCTCCTAACATTGATTTAAGACAGCTGACAGAAATCTCTTTTGACCCCTTTTTAAAGACCTTTTGAATTGCATGGGTCTCTGCTCGATCAAGATCAAAAGTGGAGTTGGCCGAAGCAGAGATATAATCGACTGTGGAGGGTTCTTGAGTCGCTAAAGACATCGCCTGAGCCATCGAATCTCCATTAAGATCGTACCGAAGAAGTCCCTCTGTGCTTCCTGTCATGCCAACACCGGCTAACTCTGCATAAATCGTGGCTCCCCTCTTCTTTGCATGTTCCAAAGTCTCAAGAACGAGGATCCCGCTTCCTTCTCCCAAAACAATGCCATTCCGGTCCCGATCAAAAGGCCTCATTCCCTCTACGCCCATCCCTCTTCCAGGAGATAACGCATTCAACATCGAATAAACATGATAAAGGGGCTCGCTCAACTCGTCGCCTCCCCCTGCGAGGATGATATCCATCCTTCCCTCTCTCAAGAGGTGATACGCATAGGCCATAGCCATCTCTGTTGAGGTCTCTTTATGCGAGAAGGTAATGTTGACTCCCTTGATCCCATACTCGATGGAACAGTGGCTTGAGATCGCATTGGGCACAGCAGTTTGAAAAAGGAGAGGGGCAGCTCCAGTCGGCCCTTCTTTTAGAAGAGAGCGGAAGAACTGATCAACCGTATCTGAACTTCCGAGGCCCGTGCCAAGTGAAAGCCCCATTCGATTGGGATCCTCTTTTCCCAACTCGAGACCCGAATCGTCTAAAGCGAGTCGGACCGCCGAAACCATGATCTTTCCAATCCGATCCATCCTCCTGAGGTTGGCAGGCTTGATAAATGTTTTGAAATCGATCTCCGGGAGCTGTGCTCCCAACCGGGAACGATAAGAGCCCACATCAAACCCTCGAATCGGTTTGATCCCAGAGACTCCTTGAAAGCAATTCTTCCAGAACTCTTCCTTGCCGACTCCTATCGAGGAGACGATTCCAAGGCCAGTAATAACGACACGGTGATTCATATCATGTTTCGAGTTTCGTGTTGCGGGTTACGGGTCTTAACTCGAAACTCGCAACCTTATCATTGTAACTATTCATCGAATTTCTTAAACACCAGACAGGCATTGTTTCCCCCGAAGGCAAAGGAGTTTGAGATTCCGATCTTAACATCCCTCCGGATGGAGTGATTCGGCGTATAATTGAGATCACAAAGAGGATCCGGAACTTCATAGTGAATGGTAGGGGGGATGGCCCCGTTCTTCAATGTGAGAACCGTGGCAACAGCCTCGATGCCACCGGCCGAGCCAAGGCAGTGTCCCACCATCGATTTGATACCGCTGATAGGGATTTCTTTTGCTCTCCCCCCAAACACTCTTTTGATCCCCCATGTCTCAGCGATGTCGTTAAAAGGAGTGGCTGTGCCATGGGCATTGATTGTGTCCACTTCCTCTGGTGAGATCCCTGCATGGGCCAGGGCGATCCGTATCACTCTCTCCACGCCCTCCCCATTGGGCTCGGGTGAGGTAAGATGATAGGCATCTGCACAGATCCCATATCCTAGAAACTCTGAGTGGATCGGGGCATTCCTTTTGATTGCATGTTCTAATTCTTCGAGAACGAGAATCCCCGCCCCTTCACCGATGACCAGACCCTGCCTTCTCTTATCAAAAGGTTTACAGCTTTCAGGGTCGACCAGCTTCAAGCTGCTAAACCCACTGAAGGAGACTTCACAAAGAGAATCACTTCCACCGCTGACCATCACATCAGCCATACCCATCTGAATCATTTCGTACGCCACACCAAGAGAGACGGAGCTTGAGGAGCAGACCGTGGCTGTCGTGTTTCGTGGCCCTTTGAGACCGGATTCAATGGCAACGAGGTCTGTCGTGGTGGCAAGAGAATATGAGATGAGGAGGGAAGGAGAAGGCCTCTTCAAACCGTGATAGAAATCTCTAAAATATTTCTCCACAGAGAGAATGCCACCCGATCCTGCTCCCAAAACCACTCCCACTCTATTTTTATCGATGGGATCTCGATCGAGGTGGGCAGTTTTCCAGGCTTCCCTGAATGCAACGACTCCAAACTGGTCGCATCGTGATAGGCGACGAATCTCCTTTTTTGAAAAGTGATCCTCTGGATCCAGGCCGGAAACCTCCGCCACAATCTTTATACGATACGGAGAGGGATCGAAGACCGTAATCTCCTTGGTTCCGTCCTTCCCCTCCAAGAGGGAATTCCAGAACGCAGGAACGCTGTTCCCAATCGGGCTGACCACCCCCAGACCTGTAATGACAACCCTTCTCCTCATTTGACCTCAGTAATCTTCACATCCTTTGGAAGTCGAATTTTAAAATCCGAGTCTTTGAGACCTGTGTTTATCTTCATATTCGAATAACGAAGGAAAGTCGTATCCCCATTCCTCTCAACCATCTCCATCCCTACAACCATCCAGTCCTTCTTTGACGCCCAGATTCTTGTCTTGACAAACAGGACCTCTTTCACCTTAGGCAAAATTTCAATAACCAGTACCCACCCCAGGTCCTCCACAATCTTCCAGGAAGCCACTTTTTCCTGAAAAGGATCTTTTAAGAAGAGAAGATACTTCTCAACGATTGGGGTCGCATGGACCTGATAACGCTCTGCCATCTTCTCCTCTTTGAAATAGAAAAGGAGCGTCTTCCCGTCAAAGACCATCTGAGTCGATTCGGGATGGAAAAACTCAATGAAAAAAAGATCTGGCTTCTTAAATCGAATCCTTCCTCTTGAGATGACTTTATCCTTCAGAAGGAAGATCGTCTTCTCCTGAAGGAGATCGGCAGAGAAGTCCTCTGTCTTTTCACGGGTCTCTTTAAGGCGCTGAACCACTTCGTCCACCCCTATCTGTTGCGCCCCCATCGCAAGGATTGGCATCAGGAGGAGGTACCCTAGAATGAGAAGCCCTCGTCTCATTTTTCTCCCCTTTTAAAGGCCAAAACTGTCTTACTGACTCCCGGAAAAAGGAACTTTTTCCCGCTAATGTAAAAAAGGGTCTCGGCAAAAATTCCAAAAAGTAATGAAGCTACTCGCCTTCCCGGACTATTCGGAATGGTATATCCACCTACCAAGTGTTGACATGCTTCAAACCCAGCCCTCTCCAAAAATCTTTGGATTGTCTCGGGTGAGAAATCCGAAAGATGGGCTGGGAGATCATAGAGTCGATTCTCAATGCCAAAAAGATGAAGGAAGTTCTTGATCGGTGTGGTATGAGGATATCTCAACAGAAGAACGCCTCCGGGTTTTAAGACTCGGTAGGATTCCTTAAGAAAGGCCATAGAATCGGGGAGATGTTCAATCACATAGAAGGCGGTGACGGCATCGAAATGGTTTTCAGGGAAGCCGATTTTCTCCAACGGACCGGTATAGGCTGTTACCCCTAAAACTTCCCTCGCATAGTCCATCGCTTTTTGAGATATTTCAACACCCATAACTTCCCATCCCCTGCTCTCCATCTCCGACAGAAAAAATCCAAATCCGCATCCTACGTCCAAGAGTCTCCCCTTCCTCTTAGATTTTTCTATAAGACAGGCGGCCTTCTTGAAAATGGGTTGCATCATCCTCCTCCAGGCTTCGATGGAAGATCCTTCTTCTGGAAGATAATGTTGATAGAAAGAGAGAAGCAATTCATTCGAAGGCCTTGGGTTGAGAAAGATGAACTGACAAGAAGGGCATCGGACCATCTGGAAGGAACCCTCCCGGTGCACCGGAGTTCCCCTCGTTGCTTCACAAAGGGGACAAACGATCTCTTCTATCTCGATATTCAGAGTCATCTTCTTGAGGCGAGCCAACAAAGGATTGTACTTCGGCGGGTTAAATCCCCAAATTTCAAACTCCAAATACTCTTCAAATACCAACTATCCAAATAGCTGAACGCGTACGGGACCTCAAAGGGCATTATCGTTACACCGACTCAATCCACATCTCGACCGTTCGGGTATAAAGTTTCCAATTTTTCAATCTCGATCGTTCCAGGAAACCCCGACATTCCTCTAAGGTATAAGAAGAACGAACCGATTCTAGGAACCCATTTCTCGCCTTAGGATGTCTTCCAAAAAAGGCTCTCCAGAAGAAATCAAACATGCTTACGATGATCGGCGATGTATCCCTATGGAAATCAACTATAACAAAACCCCCATCCTCCTTCAAGGCTCTGGCGACCTCGTTAAAGAAGTCGCCGGGTCGGTCTAAATGGTGAAGGGTGTTGATGCAGAGCAGAAGATCGATGGAACGATCGTCGCAGGGCAGGGAGTACGCAGAGCCGACTTCAAATTCAATCCTGTCTTTCACTCCATTATCGATCGCGTTCTTATTAGCTAGCTCGATCATGATCGATGAGAGATCAATCCCCTTGAATCGAATTTCTGGTAAGGCTTTTGATATATAGATAGGAAAAATTCCCGGACCGGTCCCAACATCAACAGCCTTTCCTCTTTCAATCCTTTTTGCCAACACCCGCTTGAGGACTCTTATACAGGGGACCCTCATATAACGTTTGGCCATGAGGTTGTAATATTCAGCTAACCCTCGGTCTTCAATGATCCCGGATTCTGAGATGCGGTTTTTCATCAACCATATTCCTCACCCCTCACCCCTGCCTACTGGCAGGCAGGCTTTCCCTCTCCCCCAGAGGGAGAAGGTGGGGTGGGGGGGCTTTTGGCTAAAACCAACACTCCTTCAGCTACCGGTTCTTGGCCAACTCTGGCTAAGACCTTCACTTTAGCCAAATCGGAGAAGATATGTAAGACTTCGGCTTCCAAGATCACCTGATCTCCGGGAATCACCTTTCTCTTTAATCGAAATTCTTCTATCCCGGCCAGAACAGGTACTCTTGCTTCCTCCCTTTCATCCGATGAGTGAAAAGCCAATCCTCCGGTCTGCGCCAGGGCTTCCAGAATCAAAAACCCTGGCATCATGGGTTGGTTTGCAAAATGGCCTATAAAATGTGGCTCGTCAATGCTCACATTCTTTATTGTAACCGCCCTTTTCCCTGGCTCGATCTCAAGAATTCGATCGATCATCCGAAAAGGAAAAGCGTGGGGAAGTTTTTGTAGAATTTCGTGCAGGTCTGCCATCCCAATCAAATCTAGTTAAAACTCTCAAGGAATCGCGATTTCAAATTCCAAATCCCAAATCACAAATTCCAAACAATTTCCAAATTCCAATTCCAAAATAACCAAACTTTTCGAACCAATTCATCTTGAGAATATTACGCATAATCCCAGAACCTCCCTTTAGCAAAGGGGGGAGGGATTTACATTACACTTAATCAAAAGAGAAGCCCCCAAATCTTAAAGACCCCATTGGCAATGCCCATGATGATGAAAATACCTATGAAGGAGCCAATCATCATGAGAATCGTCCCCTTGGCCCTCCCCTTTCTTAGAAAGAAACTGACAATACTTGCTGTAAGAATCCCAAAACCACGGATCGGAAGAGCCGAGAGGAGGATTAGCCCCACATCCCCCAAAGACATGATCTTTTTTAAAAGAGGCCTCTCATGCAAACTGTTCATGACCCTCTCGGCTCTTCGAATGAGCCACTGAATCGGAAAGAATTTTTTGCTCGAATGTTCCAAAATCGCTCCATAGACCGGGATCTGGACATAGTCATAGACGAGCGCCAGAGGAAAGTATAGGAAGATAGGGATCTGATTGAAGATCGCAAAAAGCACCGAGAAGGAACGCCCTAGTGTGAAATGGACGAGGGTGAAGAGGAGGATTAAATTTCCCTGGCCGGTTATTGGTTCCATTCAATTCCCATGAAGATAGATGAAAAAGAGTCCTCAGGTGAGATCCCCAAATGGAGGATGGTTCGGATCTCCCGGTCTAAGCTTTGGTTGACGACATAACGAAGATCACAAACCGGATCGGGGTTGAGATAATTGATTGTCGGGGGGATGAAACCATAGGTCATGGAGAGCACATTTGCAACCATTCTCGTACCACCCGAAGCGATTGCCTCCCCCATCATCGATTTGATTGAACTGACCGGAATCTGGGCATGCCGAGAAGGAAAGGCTTTCTTTACTCCCTGAGCTTCCAAGGCGTCCAATATTTTGGACGAGTTCCCAGCTCCGCTCAGATAATCGATGGGCGCATTCTCCCTGCCGTGGAGGGCTGTTCTGATGGAACGCTCTATATCCACCGAACCATCACGCTTTGATGATTTTCCAACTAAACTATAATCTAGAATATAACCGTAGGTCCTCGCTCCCCTCGACCGAGCATGTTGTTCAGTTTCAATCGTTAATATTCCCGCCCCCTCCCCTAATACTATTCCATTCCTCATCTTATCGTAGGGACAGGACCTCTCGCCATGACCTTGATCCATTGCCAAAAAATGAAGCTCAGAAAATCCGCGAAACAAAAATTCACTCAATTCGTCAACCCCGCCCGTAAGGATAAGGTCAGCCTTCCCTTTTCGCAGTTGATCACAGGCGAAGAGAATGGCGGCCTCCGCCGTGCAGAAGGATTGAACCAATGTGCAATTGACTCCCTGAATCCCAAGTTCGATGGAGACGTGGCTTGAAGCAGCATTGGGGACGGTATTAGGAAAGATCATGGGGTTTAGGTCTAAGAAACCTTTCAGGACCTGTCCTCGGTGAAACTCCTCTGAACTTGAGAGCCCACAGAAACCCGACCCGAGAACAACCCCAACCCTCGCGCTCTTCTCCTGAGTGATGGTAAATTGAGCATCTGCTAGGGCCACCTTCGAAGCCGCTATGGCAAATTGACTTGCCCGATCAAGACGCCTAATCTTACTCGCCGGAATGAAATCCTTCGGCTGGAAGGATCGTACCATCCCTGCCTTTTTAGAACGAGAGAAATAGGTATCGAATTCCTCAATCTCCCCAGTGCCCGATCGGCCACATCTCAAGGAGGACAGGAACTCCTCTTTTCCAATCCCAATCGGTGAAACGACCCCAATTCCCGTAATGCAAATACGTTGTAACATTGTCGCAACAGGAGTGTTATTAGAACCTCGCAAAAAGGTGAAGAAGTTGCTCTGAGCGCGAATGAAGATTTTTTCGGGAACCATTCTTGGCGAGGCGAAACGGCCGTAACCTGGATGTCTGAGCCCGAGGGGCGAGTTTCCAGTTTACAGTGAAGCGAGCTTTAGAATGGTCGAAAAAATATTTTGAGCGGTGAAGAGCAACTTTTTCAACTATTCCCATGCCGGCAGACTGATTACTCATACACTTTTTCTTCTTCTCCCTCCAGATCTCCCGCATCCTTCTCCACATCCCTCGAATCGCCCTCGCTTTTCAAAACTTCCTTATAGAATTCATGTTGAATGAGAAGGTCCATGACTTCGTTCGTTCCTGTCCAAATCATCTGTAATCGCGCGTCACGGAAAAAACGTTCGATGGGATAGACATTCGTATATCCAATGCCACCCATCACCTGCATCGAAAGGTTGACTACTTCCCAGAGCATCTCCGTCGAGGTTTTCTTCGCCTCGGAGACGATCCGTCTGGAATCCAGGCCTTGATCCACGTGCCTTGCCGTCACATAGACGAGACTCCGGGCCGCATCGAGTTTTGTAATGGAATCGGCGATCTTAAAGCTGACTGCCTCAAACTTTCGTATGATTTCCCCAAAAGCCTTCCTTCGGTCAGAATATCGTGTAGCGATTTCCAGACAGCATCGGGCCATGCCGAGAGCTCCTGCCGCAGTGGTTAATCGCTCCGGGATCATCATCCGATTAAAGACCAAGGCGCCTCCATGCTGTGGACCCACAAGATTTTTTGCGGGTACCTTCGTGTCCTTGAAGTAAAGACGGCCTGTCCCTCCTCCTCGGGAGCCCAGGAGTCCATAGACATGCTTGACCTCCACCCCCATTTCCCTTTCGACAATAAAACAAGAAATGGATTGGTGAGGCTCAGCCTCGGGTGCCGTCTTTGCATAGACTAAGAAATAATCTGCACCCTCTGCACCCACCACGAATCGCTTCTGACCATTGAGAATATAGTGGTTCCCATCCTTCTTCGCGATAGTGGTTGCACCGAAGAAATCAGATCCACCCCTGGGTTCGGTAAGTGCCTCCGCACAGCACAGTTTCCCTTCAAGGGTCGGCTTCAGATATTTCGCCTTCTGCTCCGAAGTGCCAAAATGATGGATCGCCTCACCCACAATACTCACCAATGAGTAGAGGCAGGTCATCCCGGAACCGAGAACGCCGATCTCCTCCATGGCTGCCACCTCTCCAGTCCACTTCATCCCCCTGCCTCCCCATTCTTTGGAGAAGCGAAGGCCAAGGAGATTCTCTCTTGCCAAGCTCTCCATAAATTCCTTCGGATACCTCACCTCATCGGCATCCATCGCCCGAATCAGTGAACTCGGGACTTTTTCCCTGACAAACCTCCTCACCTCTTCCTGTAACCACTGCTCCTCCTCCGTCAAAAGCAGATCAAACATAGTCCTGCTCCCTCTTCCATCTGTATTCTCTGCCTTTTCTCAGTTCGCCATGATCGATTTTTTACCTAAAAACCATAAAGAATCAAGAGAATTCTGCGGTTGACCCATTCCCGCCGAATGGGTTAAATATCAGCTATGAAGATCCTCCTGATCTCACCGGAGCGAAAGCGGAAGAAGGGAGAGGCTTTCCTCTTCAGGCTCAGTTTTTTAAACCTTCCTTATGTCGCAGCAGCCACACCTCCTGATATAGAGGTAAAGATTGTTGATGAAGCCTTTGAAAAGGTCGATTTCAATGAGAAAGTGGATTTAGTATGTCTTACGGCCCAGACTCCGGTTGTCCCCCGGGCCTATGACATTGCTAACGAATTTAAGAAAAGAGGGATTCCTGTGGTCATGGGAGGCGTTCACGCGAGCATGCTTCCAGAGGAAGCCCTTCAGCATGTCGATGCTGTCGTGGCCGGAGAGGCTGAAGAGGTTTGGCCCTATCTGATTGAGGATCTGAGAAAGGGCCAATTAAAACAGATCTATCAAGGGAATGGATTTGTTGAACCTTCGAACCTTCCTCTACCCAGAAGAGAGCTTCTCAATGAAAAATTCTACTTTCCATTGAAGTTGCTCGAAACGACAAGGGGATGTCCTCATCACTGCGACTTCTGTGGTGTTTCAAAATTTTTTGGATTTCGCTATCGCAACCGGCCGATCAGCGAAATTGACCGAGAACTGAAAACCATCTTTCATAAAGGTTCGGTGGTTGCCCCCGCCCTGAAAAAAGTCCTTTCCATCTTTAGTAAAGATCTCCCCTACTTCCTCAAACGACGGCTCCTCTACATCATTGACTCCAATGTCGCTGGGGACAGACGATTTTGCCTCGATCTGCTCTCCCTTCTCAAAGAGTACGACCTCCTCTGGTGGGGTCACGCCCCGGTCTCCATTGCCTTCGATGAGGAACTTCTGAACGGATTTTCCCAGAGTGGATGTATCGCGTTGAATATTGGTTTTGAATCCCTCTCAGCGAAGAACCTGAATTCCATGGGAAAGGGATTCAACCAGCCATCCCGATATGCAGAAGCCGTCAAAAGGATTCACGACCACGGGATCGGTATCATGGGCACCTTCATCGTGGGGCTTGATGACGATGATCTTGGGGTCTTTCAGCGGATCACCGACTTCTGCATCCATGAGAGGCTTGATTGGGCCCTCACTTTCATTATGGCCCCATATCCCGGAACGGATTCTTTCAGACGGCTTGAACAGGAAGGAAGAATCTTCTGCAAAAATTGGGAAAAATACGATTCTCTCAATGCGGTCTATCAACCGATCCTGATGTCTGTGGAGGAGTTAGAAAGGGGAATGAGAAGGGTATGGAAGGAGGTCTTCTCCCTGGCTTCGATCTATAGAAGGATCCTCAAGCGGCCTTGGGTCCATCCCCTTTTCTACCTGGGAATGAATTGGCAGTTTCACAAACTGACAAGAAAATGGTAAAATTAATCGACATGAATATCTATTTCTTTAAGTTTGCTTCTTTTGTTTACTTAATAGGGACTCTGGCCTATTTAGGGTATGTCATCTTTCTTAAGGAGTCTCTCTCCAAAATAGCACTCACTGTCGTATCTCTTGGTTTCGCCTTCCATACTTTAGCCCTCATAACAAGGTATGCGGAAGCAGGTTACACCCCTGTGACCAATCTCCATGAATCCCTCTCCTTCTTTGCATGGATGGTTATTGGCGTGCTCCTGATTGTCAATCTGCAATACAAGGTGAAGGTCTTGGGTTCCTTCTTGACACCCATTGCCCTCATCCTGATGCTCTTCGCCTCTGCTCTTCCCAAAGAGATCTTTCCTCTGGCTCCGGTTCTAAAGAGTTTCTGGCATCCTTTCCATGTCGTCTTTGCCTTTCTGGGGAATGCGATCTTTGCGCTGGCATTCTGTTGTGGAGTGATGTATCTCATCCAGGAGAATCAACTCAAATCGAAGAGAATAGGAGCCATTACGAAAAGGCTTCCCTCGCTCAAGATTCTTGACGATCTGAACTATCAGTCTCTAAAGTTCGGTTTTCCCCTCCTGACACTGGGAATTATCACAGGTGCTGTCTGGGCAAATTATGCCTGGGGGCGATACTGGAACTGGGATCCGAAAGAAACATGGTCTCTGATCACCTGGCTCCTCTATGCGGCGTTGCTTCACCAGCGTCTGGCTGTGGGGTGGAGGGGACGGAAGGCTGCAATCATGGCCATCGTAGGATTCCTCGCTGTGCTATTTACTTTTTTGGGTGTGAATCTCCTTCTCTCTGGATTGCATACGTATTCGAATTGGTAGGGTCAAGGAAAATAGTATTTCGGTAATCTTTCATAATGGATTCGTTACCCTCAATCGATCTAATTGGTTAATGGTTTAAGGCTACGAAGCCAGTTTCGTATATCGGCAAAGGGTTACGGTCAAAAGATTTTGGAGCCGAACAACGTAACCATGTAACGAAACGAGCGCCTTAACCGTTATCTTTGGACCATAAACTTTTTTTCTCCACAGATATGGAACTCATCGTTATTGGACTTAACCATAAAACCGCACCCATTGATATTCGGGAAAGACTGGCTTTTCCGGAAGACAGGATAGAAACCGCTCTTCATCAGGTCAAATCTGTTCCTTCGCTGAAGGAGAACATGATCCTCTCCACTTGTAACCGAGTAGAAATCTATGCAACCGCCCGAGAGACAGAAAAAGCTATCATCGAACTGAAACACTTCCTCTCTCAATATCATGCCCTCCCCATAAAGGAATTCGATAAAAATCTCTACTCTCTTGTGGGAGAAGAGGCAGTGAGGCATATCTTCCGAGTCGCCTCAAGCCTCGACTCAATGGTTGTGGGTGAACCCCAAATCTTAGGCCAGATCAAGGAAGCTTATAACCTGGCCGTAGAATCAAAAACCTCTGGCCTTATTCTTCATCGACTTCTTCACCGGGCCTTTCATGTGGCAAAGAGGGTTAGGACAGAGACCAAGATTGGTAACAGCGCTGTTTCAGTGAGTTACGTGGCTGTTGAATTGGCTAAGAAGATCTTTGGGATCCTTGAAAGGAGGACTGTTTTATTGATCGGGGCGGGTGAGATGTGTGAACTGGCCGCTCGGCATCTTATTTCAGGAGGAATCGAGAAGGTCTTAGTGACGAACCGGACGTATGAAAGGGCGTTAATCCTCGCTCAAGAATTCAAGGGAGAAGCCATTCCTTTTGAAGAGATCGGACAGGGTTTGAAAAGGGCAGATATTGTCATCAGTGCAACCAATTCGCCTCAATTTCTTATTCATCACGACCAGGTCTCGAAGGTCATCAAAGATAGAAAACAGAGGCCCATCTTCTTCATCGATATTGCTGACCGTCGAGATATCGAGCCCAGAGTGGGTGACATTGAGAATGTCTACCTCTACAATATCGATGACCTTCAAAAAGTGGCTAATGAAAATATTCAGGACCGGGAAAAGGAGGCGCAGAAAGCAGAGAGCATTGTGCAGGACGAGGTGGCCAAGTTTGTCAACTGGTATCATTCCCTGGAGGTGACCCCCGTTATCGTCTCCTTAAGGGAAAAGTTTGAGGAGATAAGAAAGAAGGAGCTGGGAAAAACCTTCTCCCTCCATCCCACTCTCTCCGACAAGGAAAGACAATCTCTGGAAGCCCTCACCTCAGCCATCATTAATAAGATCCTCCATGATCCCCTCACCCTTCTCAAACAGACGAATGAGGAGGCCATGGCCGATTTCTATCTCGACACCCTCCGGACACTTTTCCGACTTCCGGAAAGATCACCTGGAGAGGAAGAAAAGGAGGACTGAAATGCCGGAATTCAGACAGAACATGGTCTCAAAAGAGTGGGTGATTATTGCCACCGAGAGGGCCAAAAGACCGGATAACTTCGTTCAAAAAGAGGAGTCCAAGAACCCCCTCCCCTCTCGTAGAGTGGATTGTCCTTTCTGTCCAGGCAATGAATCGATGACACCTCCTTCGCTCTTCTCGATCGAAAGAAACGGAGGTTGGTCTCTCCGCGTCGTCCCCAATAAATTCGCTGCTCTTCAAGGCCATCTGACGACACAGCGTAACCACGAAGGTCGATTCCTCAAGGCAGATGGATTTGGAGTCGCAGAGGTCATTATTGAGACCCCCATTCATAATCGGACGATCGCAACGATGGATTTGGAGGAAGTGAGAAATACTGTCCTGACCTACAGGGAACGATATGCCGCCCTTTCCAAAAACGAACGGCTTGAACTCATCACCATCTTTCGAAACTATGGTGAGAAGGCGGGAACTTCTCTTGAACATCCCCACTCCCAGATCATCGCCACACCCATCGTCCCTCCTCATGTGAGAAATGCCCTTTACCAATCCCAGCTCGCCTGCGATACCTTTGGAGACTGTATCTACTGTGGGATGATCGAGGAGGAGCGCCGTCAAGGGGTACGGGTGGTGAAAGAGACCGCATACTTTCTCGTCATCTGCCCTTTCGCCTCGCGCTCCCCTTTTGAGACGCGGATCTATCCCAAGATCCACCATTCTTCCTTTGTGACGACATCAGACCAGGAGTTAGAAGATTTAGCCCTCGTGCTTCAGGATACCCTTAAGAGGCTCTCTAAGGGATTAAATGATCCAGATTACAATTACATCATCCGTTCCACACCCATTAAGGATAGAGATGTCAAATATTATCACTGGTATGTCGTCATCGTTCCTAAATTAACCACCCCTGCAGGATTCGAGATTGGAACAGGGATCTACATCAACACGACTCTTCCTGAGCAGTGTGCCGAATTCCTGAGAGGGGTCCAAATCCAATGACCCCGAAAGAGCTTCAAATCGGAACACGGGGAAGTCAACTCGCTCTCTATCAGGCCAATTGGGTGAAGGAGCAATTGACTCAAACCTATCCTCATTTAAAGGTCACTCTCATGACCATCAAAACCACAGGAGACAAAATTCAAGACGCACCGTTGGCGAAGATTGGAGGGAAAGGCCTCTTTGTGAAGGAGATTGAGGAGGCATTGATTCAGAAGAGGGTCGATCTGGCGGTTCACAGTATCAAAGATGTCCCTACGGAATTACCAGGGGGTCTTCATCTCTCTGCCATCACAAAAAGGGAAGATCCTCGCGATGCTTTCATCTCAAAAGACGGAACATTATTAAAAGACCTTCCACAGGGAGCAAAGATCGGGACGAGCAGCCTGCGGCGGCAGGCCCAATTGCTTCATTTCAGGGAAGACTTTGAGCTGATCCCCTTGAGGGGAAATTTGGATACCCGATTAAGAAAACTAGAAAGGATGAACCTAGATGGAATTGTATTGGCTGTGGCAGGAGTGAAAAGATTGGGATTGGAGGCGAAAATCACAGAGGTCATGCCAACAGAGATCTCCTTGCCTGCAATCGGACAAGGCGCATTGGGTATCGAGACGAGAAAAGGAGATGAGGAGGTTGAAGGACGAATCCAATTCCTCAATGACCCACCATCGGCAACGACCATTCTGGCGGAGAGGGCGTTTCTTAAGAGACTGGGAGGAGGATGCCAAGTTCCAATAGCAGCCTTTGCCCAGGTGGTTGGTTCCAATCTCTGGATCGACGGCCTAGTCGGTACGATCGATGGGAAGCGACTTGTCAGGCACCATCTGGAGGGTCCTCTGGAAAGGGCTGAATCCCTTGGAACCGAGTTGGCTGAAATCCTCTTAGGAAAGGGAGGCAAGGAAATACTTGACGAGGTCTACCAAAGGGCATCCTTAGGTTAAGGTTGAGCTTAAGATACCAGTTTCGGTAAAGTGGCAGGTAATGCTTTTGTCATGATTTTAGTTTTCTTTCGGAATGGAGTTTGATTGGGCAAACTTTCTCTCGCTGGAAGAAGAATTCTGATCACCCGAGCCCGTGATCAGGCCGCTGTATTTGCGACGGGCCTCAGAGGACTTGGGGCTGAGGTCATCGAGTTTCCCACCATTGAGATCGTTCCTCCCCTTCACTGGGAAGAACTTGACCACGCCATTGAGCAACTGAAATCCTATGACTGGCTCATCTTCACCAGTGCCAATGGGGTGAATTTCTTCTGGCAGAGATGGGAGGAGAAAGGGAAGGTCCGTCGTCTTCCCGCATCCCTAAAAGTCTGTGCCATCGGGCCCGCCACAGCCTACCGATTGAAAGAGAAGGGGGTTGAGGTCCACTACACTCCACAGGAATTTATTGCAGAAGCTATCCTAAAGGGATTTGAAAAGACGATGATCAAAGGGAAACGAATTCTTCTGGCCCGTGCCAAAGAGGCGAGAGATGTTTTGCCAAAAGGCCTGAAGAAATTGGGAGCCAACGTCGATGTCGTTCAGGCCTATCGGACAGTCAAGCCAAAGGAAGGTTCGAGGAGATTGAAACAACTCCTGTTAAGGGGAAAAATCGATGCCATCACTTTCACCTCCTCCTCCACAGTGAATCACTTCACTGAACTTCTGAAAAAAGAAGATCTGCAAAAACTTTTAAGTAAAACCGTCATCGCTTGCATTGGACCGATCACGGCAAGAACTGCAAAAGGATGGGGAATGAGGGTTCAGATCCAGCCCAAAGAATATACGATCCCTGCCCTGACCAGGGCCATGGCCCAATATTTCACCCGAAAGCAAAAGTGACCCAGCCTAATGGTTTCGGAATGCGGAATAAAAAGAATGTGATCGAGGTTATCCTCTTCGATCTCGGCAATGTCATCCTTCCTTTCAATAATTACCAGATTGCAGAAAAACTTTCTAGACTTTCTAAGAAAAAAGAATTCCAGGATCCGACAAAGATCTTCTCTTATCTCTTCGATCGTCAAGACGGTGCGATCAATCATTTTGACATGGGGAAGGTGTCTCCTTCAGGATTTTTTCAATCCGTAAAAAAACATCTTGACCTACCCATTTCCTTCGAGGAATTCATCCCCATCTGGACAGAGATCTTCATTGAAGATCGAGAAGTCTCTGACATCATTCTTTCCCTCAAGGGGAGACAAAGGCTTGGACTTCTTTCCAATACAGATCCCCTTCATTTCGACCACATCCTTTCCACATTTCCTATCGTCAGGGTTTTCGAAAAATATATTCTCTCGTATGAGGTTGGATTTAAGAAACCCCATGTGCGGATTTTCCAAGAAGCCATTCGATGGGCCTCGGTTGAACCAAGAAAAATTCTATTCATCGACGATACGAAAGACCATATCGAGGTCGCAGCTTCATTGGGTATGCAGGGCCTTCATTTTCGTTCCGCCCACCAGTTAAAAGACGAACTTCCCATAAGACTGAATTTTGAGAAAAGAGGAGGGCTCAAATATGGTTGATCTAAAGCAGATTAACGAAGCGCTTAATAAATATGTTTGGCCACAAAGCTTCCCTCTCGCGGTCAGAATGTGCCAGAGTTCAATGGAACTACCGGAAAAGGTCCGACTCCCAAAAAGGGACCTTGGTATTTCAATAACAGCATGTCAAGGCCTCGCTATGGCACGGCGCTATGGATGGACGATAGCTATTGGTAAGGAAGATCAGGTGTGTCCCCATGGTCACGTAGTCTTAGGCTTCGTGCCAAGCAAAAGATATCTTGACGGGAGCATAGCAGAAGCCGTTGGATTGGGAACTAAAGAAGAATTTGCAAGAACTGCACAGGGACTAAGCTTGTTGGAATATGGTAAGTATAGCCACTTGCTTACGGCCCCGGTCAATACTGCCACATTCGAACCTCATTTCATCATTTTCTTCGGCAACCCTGCACAGATAGCAAGATTAGTGCAGGGTGCCACTGCAATATACGGTGGGGCCCTTCCTTTTATTGCGAGAGGGGGAATAGGTTGCTCGGTAACTATTGCTCGAACGATGCTCACTGATGAATATCAGGTCGTTTTGGCTGGAGCTGGCGACCGGTATTTTGCCTTAACTCAAGATCACGAGATGGCCTTTACTATACCCATAAGTAAGGCAGAGACAACTATTAAAGGCTTGGAGTTGAGCCATGAAATGGGCCTAAGGTATCCCACACCGTCATGGCTCAGGTTTGAGGGGCAACTCCCGCCAAAGTACTACAAGCTTAACGAGCTTCTTTTAAAAGAGAAATAGCAGTCGGAAAGCAATGCTTTATCTCTCCGATATAATCCCGTCCACCTCATGTCCTCATATAAATCTCTGTCATTTCCATTAGTCTCTTCTTCAGAGAACGTGTCAACTGTTTTGGTAAGAATCTCCATTCCCAATTTGCCCCGGCGGTAGCAGGTCGATTCATCCTTGCCTCCTCCCCAAGACCCAAAAGATCCTGCATGGGAATGACCACAAGATTGGCCACGGACATCATTAGCAAACGGATGAACTCCCACTGGATGTCTCTTCTCCTTCTCCCTTTATGTCCAAGGTAATTTAGAGCGTTTTTTCTCTCGCGGCGTATCTCATCAGGTTCTCTTGTTGAATAGTCTGTCCTCCCCCAAATCCAACTGATCAGGGTGTCGTTGTCATGGGTCCCCGTATAGGCCACACAGTTTTGGATATAACGATGTGGCTTATACTCATCTGCCAGAGGATCGTTCCCAAAGGCAAACTGAAGGACGCGCATCCCAGGGAATCCGAACTGATCCCTCAAGGCATGGACCTCCGGGGTGATCACCCCGAGGTCCTCAGCAATGAAAGGAAGATCGGGAAAATGTTTCAAGAGTGCATGGAAAAAATCGTCTCCAGGCCCCTTTACCCACCTTCCCTTAACCGCTGTCCTCTCCCTGGAGGGAACCTCCCAAAAATCCACAAAGCCTTTGAAATGGTCTAATCTTACTATGTCAAAAATCCTCAAGTTATGTGCCACTCTCCTCACCCAAAAGGAGTAATCTTTTTTCTTCAACACCTCCCAGTGATAGATGGGATTCTTCCAGAGTTGGCCAGTTGAACTGAAGTAATCGGGCGGAATTCCAGCGACAACGAGTGGTTTTCTGTTCGAATCTAATTTGAAGATTTCAGGATTTGCCCAGACGCCCGCACTCTCATAATCGACATAGATGGGAAGATCACCGATGATTTGAATTCCCTTTTCGTTGCTATACCGTTTAAGAGATAACCACTGTTGAAAAAATAGATACTGAATAAATTTTTCCAGCTCCATTCTTTTTCGGACTTTTTCCTTCAACTCCCTTAACTCTTTTGCCTGTCTGTCCCTAATCTCCTTTGGCCATTGGCTCCAGGGCCGCTCACCAAAGTGTGCCTTTGAAGAAACAAAAAGGGCATAATCTTCAAGCCATTTCCCGTTTTCCTCGCAGAATATCTCGAATCGGAAATCTTTTTCTGCCTTCTTTTTGAAGTTCTGATAAGCCCTATGGAGGAGAGTCCGTTTATATCTCGACACCCTTTGATAATCCACTTTTCCTGCTGAAAAGGAAGGAGCTTCCACGTCCGACCTTGAGAGAAGGCCCTCCTCAAACAGCAACTCGGGGCTGATGAGAAGGGGGTTCCCTGCAAAAGCCGATGGGCTGCTATAAGGAGAGCTGCCACTACCTAGTGTCGTTGGGTTGAGAGGGAGAACCTGCCAGAAGCTCTGCTTCGTTTCCGAGAGAAAATCCGCGAACCGAAAAGCCCATGGCCCTAAGTCCCCGATGCCGAAAGAGGAAGGAAGAGAAGTGATGTGAAGAAGGATACCGCTTCCTCGTCTTTTCATTTTTCTACTTTCACCTTCAACTGTTTGAATAAGTATCTTTATTGAATCGGAAGATATTGCTCAAGGAATATTAACATTGAGGTACGAACAGACCTGATGGAAAACCTCATTCCAAGATTTTGCAGCATCGTCTCCTTTCTCCACGCTCTCATCCATCTCTCTGTGCAGCTCCCCCCTGCCGACGGAGAAGCATGTATTTTGTGCCTTCCAGAGATTTAGGTCCACAGATAGAGAATCTAACAACCTCAAAACGGCTTCGATCTTTCCGAGAAGCGCTCTTTCTTCAGGTTGTTGAGAGAGCTTCTCCATAGAGAAGTTTATCCATGAGGTTGCCACGAATCCTATCGTCCCCCTATCAATCTCAAGAGGCCATTTTTTTGCCTCGTTGATTAAACTTTCGAGTTTCTCTATATTCAAATCCTCTTCCTCAAAAATCCTTCTCATGTCCAGATTAACGATGTATCCCGCCGCAACGGTAAGGGGGTTAGGAAGGGGCATCTGTAAACTCTGAAGGAAGCTCATAATGGGATAGTTTTCTTCGTAAATCTTGCGGAACGAAATTTCAGCCCCCTCCATGATCGGGAGGAGAACCTGATTTAACACTTTTCTCTGCTCATCTTTAAAGAGATGCGACAGAGAATAATTATTCATCCCAAAGTGTTTATCCATGAGCCGGATCACTTCTGGGATATCTCCTTTGTTAAAAGTCTCCTTAAATTCCCCATGCATCGCAGCAAAAGCTTCGTCTCCCCCAAACTTTCTCACCCCTCCGTTCAGGTTGTGATCCCCAAGGTGGAGGACTGCGAAGCTGAAGGGTTCTTCCTCCCATGTGATCTCCGATTGGATCCGTGTCTTTCCGATGGCGAGCCTCAATCGGCCAGCCTCCCTTTTATCATAGACCTCACTCTCTGCCGAATAGCAGTAGATGCGTGTACTTTCAGGATATTCTTCAAACAATGAGGAAATAGCATAGTGGACACCCACCCTCAGAAGGTCAAGCATGGATGGTTTGACAAACCTCTCGTAGATCTTTGAACCATTTTCAAGCTCGGGAACGTTGCTACGTGCTTTCTCAAGGATCTGAAGATACTCCTTCTCAAAAGAGGCGCCATATAACTCCTCTGCGAGTTGAATCGCCCTGGCAGCATAGCGCATCACTTGAGTTGTCTCGATCCCTGAGATGTCATCAAAAAACCACCCGCAACTGGTGAACATGAGCATCGCATTCCTCTGCATCTCAAGGAGCTTCAAGGCGCTCACTTTTTCTTCTTTGGTGAGATCCTTGACTGCATTTCTTTTGAAAAACTCCCCCACATTCTCAGCCCTGCGATCAAGGATGACCTCGATGTACTCGTCCCTTGATTCCCAAGGATCCTTTAGGAATGCTTTTGATTGATCCTCATAGAGCGGGGCTAGCGTATCCCTTAGCCAGTCCATCCCCTCCCTTAAAGGCTTTCTCCATGACTGATCCCATCCCGGGTGCATCCCTGAGTTGCATCCACAGTTCTCTTTCCATCGCTCCACTCCGTGGATGCAGCTCCAGGAGGAATGATCGAAGATTTCAACCCAATGGGTTGGAGGATGTTTTTCAAGATACTCGCCATAATTGATGATCTTTGCTAAATTCTGAGACTCGACGAGATGAAGGCAGTAGGCAAGAGCCATATCTCCAAATCGGTGATGGTGGCCATAAGTTTCGCCATCCGTTGCGATATGAACGATCTGGGGCCAGTCCCTCTGGTCGTTGAATACCTTAAGCAATCTGTCCGCAAAGGCTTCTCCGCTTCTCAACAATCCTCCGAAGGCAATGTCCCGGGAGATCGGTCCATCATAGAAAAAAAGATAGATGGACTTTTTGGACGGAAGAACGCAAAGATAGGCTGTGGTAGGGTCGATTCTCTCATCGCTCATTTCATGCCACCTGGCACCTCTGGTCATTCTTCTCACTCTTTTGGCCTGCCTTGGAGCAAGAATGGTAAACTTTATTCCAAGTTCTGCTAATACCTCAAGGGTCTCCGTATCCACAGCTGTTTCCGGAAGCCACATCCCCTCAGGGAATCTTCCAAACCTTTTCTGAAAATCCTTAATTCCCCATAGAACCTGTGTATATTTATCCCTCCTGTTGCCCAGAGGCATGATTATGTGGCTATACGCCTGGGCTATGGCCGAACCATGTCCAGAAAATTTTTCCATACTTTGTCTATCTGCCTCAAGAATGGCTTGGTAGGTATTCGGTTTATGATGCTCCATCCAGGAAAGAAGCGTTGGACCGAAATTGAAACTTATCTTTGAATAATTATTGATGAGGTCAGTGACCCTTTTATCAGCATCGAGAATACGAGAAGCAAAATTAGGGGCATAACATTCCGCAGTGATCCTCTCATTCCAATCGTGATAAGGATAGGCTGAATCCTGAAGTTCCACTCCTTCGAGCCAGGGATTTTCCCTCGGAGGTTGATAAAAGTGTCCGTGAATACAAATATACCGTTCCATGATAAAGGGACCTCCTTAATAGCATAGCGCCAAGAGCATAGCACACAGAGGAATTTTTTTCTACCGTTCGCCCTTTGCGCCATGCCCTCTGTACGGTCATCCTTCACTCTTTAGGAATAGAACACCGAGGGGGGGTAAAATCAATGAAAGGGAATGATATTTTCCGTGGAATGGGACTGGAGTAGCCTCAACACCTCCAAAGTTTCCATACTCGCTTCCACCATATATCCTCGCATCACTATTCAGGACCTCCTTCCAGAACCCACTACGGGGAACCCCTACTCTGTAGTTTAGTCTTGGAACAGGAGTGAAGTTGCAGATCACCAAGAAGATTTCATCTGTGCTCTTTCCTTTCCTAATGAAACTGATGATGCTCCCTTCCCAGTCGCGAAAATCTATCCACTCAAAGCCTTCCTGTCTAAAATCCAGTTCGTAAAGGGCTGGCTCTTTTCGATAGAGTCGATTAAGGTCTTTGACCCACCTCTGCACTTCCTGATGAAGAGGATGTTGGAGAAGATGCCAGTCCAAACTCTTTTCATGATACCACTCATCCCATTGACCAAACTCCCCTCCCATGAAAATCAATTTCTTGCCGGGATGACCATACATATATCCGAATAGAAGTTTAAGATTCGCAAACTTCTGCCAATCATCCCCTGGCATCTTTCTCAGGAGTGACCCTTTTCCGTAAACGACCTCGTCATGGGAAAGGGAAAGAACAAAATTCTCAAAGAATGCATACCAGATGCTGAAGGTGAGTTGATTATGGTGATACTTGCGGTAAAGGGGATCTTTGGAGAAGTAATCCAGGGTGTCATGCATCCAACCCATATTCCACTTCATACCAAATCCGAGTCCCCCCACATAGGCAGGCCTTGAAACCATGGGCCAGGCGGTCGATTCTTCGGCAATGGTCTGAACATCTGGATGGGCTCGATACGACACTTCGTTAAATTTTTCCAAGAATGAGATGGCCTCGGTATTTTCTCTTCCTCCATACTCATTCGGTATCCATTCGCCTTCTTTCCTTCCGTAGTCGAGGTAAAGCATGGTGGCCACAGCATCGACCCTGAGACCATCTACATGGTATCGATCGAGCCAGAAAAGGCCACTGCTGTTGAGGAAGGATCTCACCTCCTTCCTACCGTAGTTAAAGATATAACTCTTCCAGTCGGGATGAAATCCTTTTTTGGGGTCCTGATGTTCATAGAGGTAGGTTCCATCAAAAAAGACCAAACCGTGCTCATTGTCCGGAAAGTGAGAAGGGACCCAATCGAGAATCACGCCGATCCCGTTCTGGTGCAGATGATCAATGAGATACATGAAATCCTGTGGCGTTCCGTATCGGCTCGTGGGGGCGAAGTATCCCACTATCTGATAGCCCCAGGAGCCATAAAAGGGATGCTCCATGACGGGCAAGAATTCCACGTGGGTGAATCCCATCTCCTTGACATAATCGACAAGATGAGAAGCTATCTCTCGGTAGGTGAGAAAACGATTCCCCTCCTCAGGAACCCTTATCCACGAACCTAAATGAACCTCATAGACGGCAAAGGGGGCATCGAGGCCATTAATGGAGCGCCGATTCTTCATCCATTCACGATCCCCCCATTCATAATCGAGATGCCATACCATCGAAGCGGTTTTGGGAGGAGGCTCCCATCGAAAGGCATACGGATCGCCTTTATCCACCCTGTAATGGTTATATTGAGAAACTAAACAGTATTTGTAGGCCTCTCCATGCGACATGCCAGGAATAAATCCTTCCCATATTCCTGAACCATCTTCCCTCACTTTTAAAGGATGGCGTTCAGCCTTCCACTGATTAAATTCTCCCATCACCGAAACTTTCTCCGCATTCGGAGCCCACACGGCAAAGTAAGTGCCTTCGATCTCATCGACCTTCACGGGGTGAGATCCCAGCTTATTATAGAGGTTGAAATGGCTTCCCTCTTTAAAGAGGTAAATGTCCTGATCCGTAATAAGGGTTAGATCGTATCTCACATCGGCCATTATTCAATCTCCATCAGATTTATTATTCCTCTCAACGGAATGATCACCCATTCAGGCCGGTTGTTCAATTCGTATCCCAATTCATACACAGCTTTCTCCAATAGGAAAGCTTTTAACATGATTTCAAACTCATCCCTTTTTCCCGGAATAAAGGATGCTTTTCTGGTCGTGTCGAGGTATGATTTGAGGAAAACTCCTGCAATATACTGATACCAGAGCTCAGCCCACGGCTCTAATACGGGAATGTCTTCGGGCCGGATGGAAGCCTCTTTAAAAAGGGCGAAATAGGCAGCATAATGGAACGATCGAATCATCCCCGCTATATCTCTGAGAGCAGATCTCTTAATCCTCCTCTCACTTAAGGATCTAGCGGGCTCTCCTTCGAAATCAATGATCACAAAGTCTTTACCTGTAAAGAGGACTTGCCCCAAATGGTAATCTCCGTGAATCCTTATCTTCATGGCAGAAAATTTCTTTTGAAGAATCGACTTCAATTGATCGATGATCCTGTTTTCCAGATTTAAGATCTTCTCTGCCTTTTCCTTGATCTCTTTGGGCAAGGTCTTCATATTTTTCCTCAGAAGCTCGAGGACCTGTCTGGTGAGACCGCGCATCGACTGGTAAACAGATCTTTGGTAGAGCATGGAGAAGGGTTCGGGAGAAAAATTCTCCTCTGTTGATGAAGAAAGGGCGAGGTGCATCTCTCCCGTGCGTCTTCCTAAAAGGGCTACCATTTCGAGGTAATGCCCCTCGATCAATTCCTGGAGAAGGGAAGGTATGGAAGTGAGGTCTGTATCAAGAAGAGAATCCGGACCTTTTGGAACTTTCTGAAACTCTTTTACTCTGGATAAAACTTGTTCAAAATATCTACCTAGTGCATCCAGTGTATAGGTCCAGGAATCCTCCTGGCATTGAACAAAACCTTGAAGCAAACCGATGAGGATAGGCTCTGAACCAGGCCTTCGGTACTCGAGGGTTCCGGCAAAAGGTGAGATATAGGAAAAGCGTGCCTTTTCAGTCAAAAACTGTACGATCTCCCGGTCGGGGTTTACCCCCTCTTTTAGATTGCGGAAAAGTTTCAAATAAAATTTATCTTCGTAGAGGACAGAGGTATTACTCTGTTCTGCTTTGAGCACCTGAGAGGTCAATGGGAGTTCCCCGCTGTTTTGCAATTCCCTGAAGACCTTCCCCTGAAACCCCGTCAACTCCCCCCTCTCGCCTTTTATCTTCCTTCGGCGAGTGATCGTATTGAAAAGTTGTTCACGAAACTTACCGTCATAAGCCGCATCGTAAAGAATCCCCTCATCCTCACCCACATAAAGGCGTGCAAGAATGCTCTGAGGAAACTCCTCCATAATCAATTTTGCCTTTATGGTCAACCAATCATAGTCCAATCTGACCCGTAAACCTTCTACGATAAATTCTTCCAAAAGCTGTTCCGCCTTTCTCGTCAATGCGTAGGAGACCGGTAACAAATATAAATCCTGCGGGCCTTCCGTATACCTCACAGAAAGAATGAGCGCATAAGAAAAGTCGGAATCCTTCACAACGGGAATCTTTTCCACAATATCAATTTTTCGGATCGTTTTTGCCTTCCCCCCAAACCAACGGCAGGTCCTCAAATATTTTGGGAGCACCTCATCTTCAAGCCTCTTTTGGGTTTCTCCTTCAAGCACCGCCTCCCAGCTTGTGGGGACACGAAGTTCCGGAATCGCCTTTTCGATATCAAGGCTCACCTCTTCTTCTTTTTTAAGCAAAAGCCAGAGGTAATTATGAGGGCCTAAGGTGAAAACATAAGGAGATTCTTTGATGGCAGGGAATCGATTTTGACTAGCGACTTCCTCTGGAATAGATCCTGCATACTTTGAAAGATCGAGTTCGACCACCTGGAAAAATCTCGATAGGTTGGCCACCACCAGGAGAGATTCTTCCTCGTATTTTCGAATGAAAGCAAGGACCTTCGCATTTTCAGGCAGAAGGAATTCCAGACTGCCCCGGCCAAAGGCTTTAAACCTTTTTCTCATGGCAATAACCCGCTTCATCCACCAGAGCAGGGAGGAGGGATTTCGCTGCTGATTTTCGACATTGAGAGCCTCATAGTTATATTCTGGGTCGATGATGATCGGTAGGTAGAGTTTCTGAGGGTTTGCTTTTGAAAATCCGGCGTTCCGGTCAGGACTCCACTGCATCGGTGTCCTCACACCATTTCGGTCACCGAGATAGTAGTTGTCACCCATGCCGATCTCATCGCCGTAATAGATCACCGGTGTGCCAGGGAAAGAGAAAAGAAGCATGTTCATGAGCTCTATTCTCCTCCGGTTGTTGTCCATGAGCGGAGCCAGCCGTCTTCGAATGCCGAGATTGATCCGCGCTCGAGGATCTCTTGCGTACACCCGGTACATATAGTCTCTCTCTTCATCGGTCACCATCTCAAGGGTCAATTCGTCGTGGTTTCGCAAAAATAATGCCCACTGGCAAATCTCAGGGAGGCTCGGAGTCTGCTCGAGGATATCGATGATGGGGAAGCGGTCTTCCATCTGGAGCCCAATAAATATTCTCGGCATGAGAGGAAAATGAAAGGCCATATGACATATATTCCCATTTCCGAAATAGGCGGCTGCATCTTCCGGCCACTGATTGGCCTCTGCCAAGAGCATTCGATTCTTGAAGGTTCTATCCACTTGTGCCCTCAACTCTTTTAAAAAAGTATAAGTTTCAGGCAGGTTTTCACAATTGGTTCCCTCGCGTTCAAAGAGATAAGGAATCGCATCCAATCGCAGCCCATCCACTCCCATCTCGAACCAGAATTCGAGGGCACGAAACACCATTTTCCGCACACGAGGACTATCAAAGTTTAAATCCGGTTGGTGCGAATAGAAGCGATGCCAGTAGTAGGTCTCCGTCATCGGATCTCTTGTCCAGTTAGAGGTCTCAAAGTCTTTGAAGATGATTCTCGCTTCCTTATACTTCTCCGGTGTATCACTCCAGACATAGAAGTCTCTCCAGTGTGAGCCGGGCTCTGCTTGTCTTGACCGTTTAAACCATGAATGTTGATCCGAGGTATGATTGATGATCAATTCCGTGATGACCCGAATGTTGCGGCTGTGCGCTTCTTTCAAAAATTCCCTAAAATCCTTCAAGGTGCCGTAATCGGAGTGAATGTTAAAGTAGTCCGAAATATCGTACCCATCATCTTTTAAAGGAGAGGGATAGAAGGGTAAGAGCCAGATGGCCGTGATTCCTAAATCCTCAAGGTAATCGAGTTTTTCAGTCAGACCACGAAAATCGCCGATACCATCCCCGTTGCTATCGTAAAAGGCCTTGACATGCAACTCATAGATAATGGCATCTTTATACCAAAGGGGATCGTCCCTAAGAATGACGCTATCCTTTCTCGGCATCCATTACGCTCCTCACATGAAATAGTCGAAATCTGTTTCTCTTTTCAATCTCTTTCGGACCCTTAAAATGTTGGCAGGAAGAATCTGGGGATTGAGCTCTACATAATTTCTTTCTCCCTGCCAGATATATTTATCTTCGCTGAGAAGGTCGTGAACTAAATAAGGTTGGTTCGGCTCTATTCCCAACTCACCGATGGGAACTTTTACCCAACCGGATTGCGTATGGAACGGATCGAGATTAACTACCACCAATATGATATTCGAAAAGTCTTCCGTAGCCTTTCCATAAAAGAGGAGCGTCTCATTCTCCACCTCATAAAACCGAAGGTTCCATGTACTCTGGAGGGAAGGATTTTCTTTTCGAATTCGATTGACTCGGGTGATAAAGTCCCTAAGGCTTTCCGGTTTCTCCTGTCTCCAATATTTGATTTCATACTTTTCAGCATTCAGATACTCTTCCTTCCCTGGTATTGCCTCATTAATACCGAACTCAAAAGCAGGTCCATAAATGCCATAGTTAGAAGAGAGGGTGGCAGCCAGGACCAACCTGATCATAAAGGCTGGCCTTCCTCCGTACTGAAGATGTTCCGGGAGGATATCAGGTGTATTGGGCCAGAAGTTAGGCCGGAAATATTCTCTCACCTCGGATTGCGTTAGTTCGGCGAGAAAATCGATAAATTCTCTCTTGGTATTTCTCCAGGTGAAGTAAGTGTAGGACTGTGTAAACCCAAGCTTTGCAAGCCGGTACATCACCTTTGGCCTTGTAAAAGCTTCGGAGAGAAAAATCACATCCGGGTATTCCTTTTTGATCTCCCCGATCAGCCACTCCCAAAAAGAAAAGGGTTTGGTATGGGGATTATCTATTCTGAATACGCGTATTCCTTTTTCAATCCAGAAGAGGACCACGGATTTTAATTCTTTCCAAAGCTCTTGCCACTTTTCTGTTTCGAAATTTAAGGGAATAATGTCTTCATACTTTTTGGGTGGATTCTCTGCAAACTGAACGGTTCCATCAGGACGCCACTTGAACCATTCTGGATGCTCCCTCACATAGGGATGATCAGGAGAACATTGAAAAGCCAGATCCATGGCAATCTCTAATCCATGGTCTTTGGCTTTATGAACTAATCTTTCAAAATCTTCCAAAGTTCCAAGTTGAGGATGGACCGATTTATGCCCCCCTTCCTTTGATCCTATTGCCCAAGGACTCCCTACGTCTTCCGAGCCAACTTTAAGGACGTTATTTTTCCCCTTCCGATTCGTTTTTCCAATAGGGTGAATGGGTGGAAAATAAAGAATATCGAAACCCATCTTTCCTATTTCGGGAAGAATTCTCTCGCAATCTTTAAAAGTTCCGTGGCGACCAGGTTCCGAATAACACGATCTTGGAAAGAGCTCATACCAGGAACTGAAAAGAGCCCTTTCCCTGTCCACTACAATAGCCAACTCCTTTTCATAAGTGGCGGCAAACTTTTTATCAGGGTATCTGTTCATAAACTCCGTGATCTCCTCACTTAGGGCAAGGGCGACCGCCTCCTTTTGATCCCCTCCCCTTTTGAGACTTTCGATGACCTTATGGAACTTATCTTGTTCCTCTTTTGGGACCTTTTTAGAAACCTCTTTGACGTATTCCATTCCCACCAGAAGTTCCACGTTGACATCTTGACCCGCATCAAATTTCTTTTGAAGGTCCCTTCGCCACGTCTTGAAATGATCGACCCAACCTTCAACTGTATAGGAATATACCCCAACCTCTTTGACGATAAATTCTCCTCTCCACCGGTCGTTTTCTAAAAATCTCATTGGAACTTCTTCCCATTCTCGTTTTTCATGTCTTCTATATAAAAGTCTGGCCGATATGGAATCATGTCCGTCACTGAAAATATCTGCCATCACGACCACTTTTTCTCCCACCACCCTCTTGATGGGATACCGCCCACCGTCTATTTCGGGTCTTAGGTTCTCAATAACAACTCGTTTTCTTCCTTCATCCTGCATGACCACACCTTCCCTTTTTCTCAAAGCGTCATGTGATGAGTCTTCAAATGATTTTCGAACGTTTCAGTGCAAATTCGGCGATCATTCGGAGCGTCTGGCTAAAGGTGAGCCCATAAGCCTCTGCTGAACGTATTAATCCCATTCCTTCCGAGAGGTGCGGATTGGGATTCACCTCCAAAACAAAAGGGTTGTTCTTCTTGTCCAGCCGAATGTCAATCCGCGCATAATCCCGGCATCCCATGATTTGAAAGGCCTTCAGAGAGATCTCATGGACCAGCCTCTCCGCTTTTTTTGAGAGACGGGCAGGACAAATCGGAATCGTCCGATGATAGGTTTCATGCCTCGGTTCCCATTTGGCTTGATAGGTGACAATATTTCTGAAAGATTCGGGCATGGTGGAGAAATCGACCTCTGAAATGGGTAGGATGAGGGGGTCCTGTGATCCCAGAATGGAGACGTTCAATTCCCGGCCGTCAATAAATTCTTCCACGATCGCCGGCTGACGGAACTCGTCTAATAGATACGCACAGCGCTGTTTCAACTCCCTCAGATTGGATACCACCGACTCATTCTCTACTCCAATGCTGCCATCTTCCCGGGCAGGTTTTACCATCAAGGGATAACGGAGTCCATGTCGACTGGAAACTTTCTTGTTGACCATCAATTTGAATCGAGGTGTGGGAATACCATTGGCGAGAAGGATCTGTTTGGAGAGACCCTTTCGCTGGCAAATCCCTAAGGTAAGAGGAGGCGACCCCGTATAAGGAATGCCGAGCATCTCATAGATCCCTGTCACCATCATCTCCTTGAGAGGCGAATAATAAAACGACTCGACCAAATTGAACACGACATCGGGCTTCCTTCCCCTCAGAATTGCCACTAAATCTTCAAAACGGTTTAGAAGATTATGGCTGAACGCCTCAAACCCCTCCTTCACAAGTCCATTCACAATCTCAGCGATCTCCTCTTCCGTATCGCACTGTTCGAGATCAAAGACAGGTTTGAAATTCACCGGCATTGCCTGAACATTTAACTCAGCCGGCTCTTGAGGGGTGGGAATATCATTGTAGAGTACAGCCACAGATATTTTCCGATCCATTTTTCTACCCAATCCATTTAATGAATTAAAATCTTTTTAACTTTTGGAAACTCCGTTCTTCATATAGATCGTCCGAATCGGGAACGGGATTTCAATCCCCTCCAACTGATAGCGTCGATGAAGCCGCTTGATGAACTCATGGGTGATTAAATATTTATGGACATATTCTTTGGCTCTAAGGATCACGGTAAAGTTGATGCTGAAGTCGCTGAAGGTATGGTAACGAATGAAAGGCTCGAATTCCTTCACCCCTCCTTCCACCTGCTGAAGGACTTCTCTGGCCACCTCCATCGTCACCCTTTCCACCTTCTCCAGATCGCTCTGATAACTCACGCCCACCTGTACGAGGACGGCCATTTCCGTTTCTGGAAGATAAAAGTTCGTGATCTGGCTCCCTACCAATTTTGTATTGGGGACAATGACAATATTATTGGGTAACATTCGTATCCTCGTACTTCTCCATCCGATATGGGCGACATAACCTTCCTGTCCTGTTTCCAGCATGACATAATCACCGATCCGGATGGGCTTATCAAAAAAGATGTAGATTCCGGAGAAGAAGTTCGCCAGGGTATCCTGGAGGGCAAGCGCCACCACCAAGCCTCCGATCCCTAAAGAGGCGAGAAAGGGGGTGATCGTAATTTTAAGCCGATCGAGAATGATGAGAAAGACGAATCCCAATATGATGATGCGGTAAAGGGTCTTGATCACCCCTGCCGAGGTGGCGATCAAATCCACCCGTTTGCTGTATCGGCGAAGCACCTCCATCATCAGTCTGTCCAAGAAGAGGTAACCCGACAGGATGAAGAGGATGATGAGCATCGCATTCGAATACTTCATCCATTTCTGGGGGAAAGAGACTGCATCAAGGAAGAATTTGAACCCCACCCCCAGGAAAAATAAGATCAGCGGTGTTCCCAAAGCTGATTCGACGATCTCGGAAAGGAAGTGTTGGGTTTGTTCCGCCTTCTTCCTCAAATGGCGCATCAGTGGGGGAATAAGGATAAGGATTAAGGCTGCCCATATTAAGAATGCGATCGTTGGAATCATCCATTCATTCAGAAGCTTCATTCCTATCCTCCCCGTTGGCCTTTGAACTGACTTTTCCTTCTAACATGGACAAAGGAAAATGCGCAAATATTTCACTCAGTGGTAAGGCCCCTTGCCCTTCATTTTCAATTCTTTTTATGGTCTCCCCGGTAAAAACATTATGGAAGTGGTCACCGCTGATCTCCTCTGGGATCACGATCCTCGAATCGCCCCACACCCCTTCCCCGAGAGGTATTTCATCCAGACCGATCATGTGGGTTAAGAACCTGGGAACGATAACCAGAACTGTTTTCTCCCCTTTCAGTCTCGCAAAGGCACATACATGCTCTTTCAAATCCCCCTCAGCCATCAGGGGAATATAAGAGCCATCCTTAAATAGTGAATGATTCTCTCTCCGGTAATTCAAGGCCCTAAAGATGACAAAAAGTTTTATCATCCCGTCTTTCCATTCTTGAAGAAGGTCTCTGGTAAACTCCGCAAAATTCTGTCCAGCCATGGCCATCTTCTTCTTCAGTGCTGCCAATATCTCCTTCCGAAGATTGAAGCCTACAGGTCTTCGATTATCTGGATCGACCAGGCTGAAATCCCACATTTCCGTACCTTGATAGAAATCTGGAATCCCAGGAGCCGTAATTTTTAGAAGGGTCTGAGAGACAGAGTTAAACATCCCAAAGTAGGATGTTTTTTTCTGAAACGTCTCGAAATCTTTTAGAAAAGCATTATCCGGGACAGGAGAGAGAATGGCATCGATAAATTTCAACAAATCTTCTTCATAAAGGACGTTGGGGCTGATCCAACTGGTATTGACTTTGGCTTCCCTCACCGACTTCAGCATGTAATCCTTTATTCTTTGTTTGAACATCTCGTATTCGATATCATTCAAGGGATCAATCGGCCAGGCTCCAACAAGAGTCTGATAGATTAAATATTCTTCATTCCGGTCAGGAATCCATTGTCCATCAACGACAGACTTCCTCCTCTTATTCATCCTGCTCCACCGGAGAATACTTTGCCTCCACTCTTCAGGGATCTCAGAGAGGACATTCAGTCTTGCTCTCACATCTTCACCCCGTTTCGTATCATGCGTGGCTGTGGTAATCATCGCATTGGGCCAGAATTTTGTTCTCTCGATGTTCTGGCCGTGGAACGTTTCCAAAGGCGTGCCAAATCGTTCCGGATTTGCTCCCACCTCATTGAGTGAAATGAATCGGTTATATACGTAAAAGGCCGTGTCTTCGAGTCCCTTTGCCATCACAGGGCCGGTGATCTGCTGAAATCTCATCACGAAGTCCAACCATTCCATCCTATCGCTCTCCTTAAAGTCTTCGGGGTATTGGAGCAGCAGGACATCCTCTAAGAACTCAAAGACGGTCGCACTGAGGGCGGGATTCTTCCTCTTTGCTCTTGAAACGGCTGCCTCAACATAGCGTTGATCTCGCTCATTGACACCATCATACGTCACATAGGTTCGGTAAACAGGGAAGTTGGCAATCACCTCAATGATCGCTGCCGTGAGGTTGTTGAGAGTAAAATCTCTGGTATTGCGATTCTTCTCGGAAATGCGATTCAGGGTATGCCCAAGCATATTGATCTCACTGGGCATGGAGGTCTGCATGATCAACTTTTTCTTCTCATAAACCAGATCCTGATAATTCACCTTCGATTTGATGAATCTCGTGTAAATATCGTCAAAAGCTTTCCCATTTTCCATCTCGATAAAGATGCCATTGACGGAGTTTAAGAAGACATAACCGGTAGTACTGAAAATGGGCCAGTCCTCAGGCATTCGTTCACTTTTTATCAGAATTTTCTCACCCACAATGTAAAGGGGCATCCTGAGAGAAGAGGAGGGCTGCTTAACTATCTCCTCGTCATAGAGGCGGCTGAACGCTTCTTCTAAATCGGACTCATCCAAAACAGAGCCAACTGGAAATGACGAGAATGCCTCACGGAGACAGAATTGTATAAAACACCCTTTCTGTAGATGATAAAAGTATTCTGCAGGGTTATAGAGACCATCGGGGTGGTCCACGCGCAATCCCGTCACCTTTCCCTTTCGGACCAGTCTCAAAATCAGTCGATGGGCTTCGTTAAATACATGGGGATGCTCCATCCGGATTGCCGCTAGTTCGTTGATATCGAAAAAACGCCTGTAGTTGATCTCCTCCGTGGCCACTCTCCAGTGAGAGAGCCGGTAAACTTGATCATTGAGAAGGTCATCGAGGAGGTCAAAACTTTTTG
>Ga0209427_10000915_pt1 | contig 32954 bp, 37 predicted proteins | sample DeeMarSWOR136_30_FD_187465 | JGI IMG/M metagenome (GOLD analysis project Ga0209427, IMG submission 187465) | Marine sediment microbial communities from White Oak River estuary, North Carolina - WOR-1-36_30 (SPAdes) (version 2) | ecosystem: Environmental > Aquatic > Marine > Intertidal zone >...
AGAGCTCTAGCTTCTTACGCAGGGCTACATTAACACTTCTAAAGCCTGAACCCACCGGGGTAGTGACTGGCCCTTTAAGGGCAACCCTGTTTTTTCTAATGGATTCAAGCACAGAATCGGGCAGTGGTGTACCCACCGTGTTTTGAGCACTACTTCCTATATAGGCTAAATCCCAGTGAAAACTGACCCCGCTGGCTTCCAAGACCCACCTGGTAGCCTCAGTAACCTCAGGCCCTACGCCATCACCAGGGATAAGCGTAATCTTGTAAGTCATTAGATGTGTCTCCTTCTAGCCCTCTTTCCCAGCCATATACGGTTTATGATTTAAAGCCGCCATGCTTCTGGATATAAGGCAAAAGCCCTCCCTCATCAAGAATACGGAGCATTATATCAGGGATTTTAGCAAAGGTGAGCTGACTACCGTTGGTAATATCCCTAATAGTGCCGGACTCTAGGTCCACCTCCAGGTTATCCCCATCATTAATATTATCGGTATCGCAGAGCAACACTGGCAGCCCAAGATTAATTGAATTCCTAAAAAATATCCGAGCTACCGATTTAGCCAACACGGCACTTACACCAGCCATCTTGATAACCAGCGGGGCGTGTTCTCTACTGGAACCAAGACCAAAGTTACTACCAGCAACTATAAAATCTCCCAGCTTCACCTTGGCGGCAAAGGAGAGGTCGGCATCCTCCATGACATGCTTTGCCAGCTCAGGAAGATTACTTCTCAGGTGAGCGAATCGTCCAGGGATGATGTGGTCGGTGGAGATATTATCGCCAAATTTGAAGGCTCTACCAGTAAGCACTTATATCACCTCTCTGGGGTCAGTGATTTCACCTCTAATAGCAGTGGCAGCGGCAGTAGCTGGACTAGCCAGGTAGATAAATGCCTCAGAATTACCCATGCGACCTTTGAAATTTCGATTAGCGGTAGATAGACAACTTTCTCCGTTTCCCAGCACCCCCTGGTGGAGTCCAAGGCAAGCCCCACAGCCCGGTGGTAGAATAATAGCTCCGGCTTCCAGCAGAGTCTGAATGTAGCCGGCATTGACAGCCGCTAGCACAACCTTTCGTGAGGCTGGGGCAACTACTACTCTAGTCTGTGGGTGGCGCTTTTTTCCTTTCAAAATTTTAGCTACCACTGCCAGGTCTTCCAGACGACCATTAGTGCAGGTGCCGATAAATACTTGCTGGATCTTGGTTCCCTTAAGCTCTCTAGCCAGAGTAATATTGTCAACTGTATGGGGTTTGGCTACTGTTGGTTCAAGCTTGGCCGCACTTATATTAATTATTTGTTCATAGGTAGCGTCATCATCGGGAAAGAGCGGCTGATAATGGTCACTCCTTCCCTGCGTTAAGAGATAATCTCGTGTGGTCTCATCAGCTGGGAAGAGCCCTACCTTGGCCCCGGCTTCTACTGCCATGTTGGCTACAGTGAGACGCTGTGGAATACTCATGTTGCTTATGGTGTCACCGCTAAACTCCAGGGCTTTATAAGTAGCGCCATTAGCCCCAATTTGGCCAATTAGGTGAAGGGCAAGGTCTTTGGCATAGACGCCAGGGGGAAAGTTGCCAGTCACTACCACCTTGATGCTTTCTGGTACTCGGAACCAAGTCTCACCCAAACTCAGGACAACAGCTATGTCTGTTGAGCCCATACCACAGGCAAAAGCCCCCAGGCCACCAGCGGTTACTGTATGAGAATCAGCACCAACAATTAAATCACCCGGCTTAGCTAAAGATTCAGCCACTACTTGATGACAAATACCATCACCGACATCAGATATGAAGGAATCGGTCTGCTGAGCAAAGCTGCGAAGAAGTATGTGGTCATTGGACAGCTCGCGATTTGAACTGGGAGCCGCATGGTCAAGGAACAAGGCAGCTTTTATGTGATTAGCCACATGTTTAAATCCGGCTGCTTGAAATTGTCTCACCGTTAATGACCCGGTAGTATCTTGAACGAAAGCCAGGTCTACCTTAGCCACAACAATAGCTCCCGACTTAGCTTCACTCCCCGACTTGACACTCAATATCTTTTCAGCTAATGTCTTACCCACAATTGTTCTGTTTTCTACCTCTCTGCTCAAGCCTTAATTTGGCAGGCGATTGGCATTGCCTGGTTGTATTATACCAGATTTACCCCAAGTTCATAAGCTTGAAAGTCTTACTCGCAAGTGGGATAGAGCTGGCTATACACCAGTCTTAGTTACAAAGGCAGTAGTATAGAGGACATACAAGGGGTTTGCTTGATGTGGTGCTTATTTGATACGATGCAATACAGGTAGGAGGCTAGTTATGGAACAACCACAAAGTGCTGATGATTTGACGAGAGAGATTGTTACACAGATTGCCGAGTTGTCAAAGTTATTAGGAATGATGTCTAGCGATGATACTACGGTACAAAAAGCTAGAGAAGCACACCTAAAACTATCTGTTCTTGTTGGCAAGGCATTAGATATACCAATGCCATAGATTCAATGCAACTTCAATCTACCCTCCAACCTCAATGACGTAGTTCAATCTGTTGCGGTGCTCTCCTTATCCTATTTGTCCTTATGCTCCAGTCTTAATTACAAATGTAGTAGTATAAAGGACATACAACGAAGCAACCCCCTGTTCTGTTCAAAATTCAGGGAAGAGAAATACTCTATACTTGTGTATTAATGAACATGGGTATAATATAGTCAAAGTAGCATATGAAGAGAAACATCTTTTAACATAGGAGCAAAAATGGCTGATAAAGACAAGCAAAATAAACAAGCAGGCTTAAGTAGTTATGTGTTTGTTGGGTGTCTTATCATTGGCGTAGGCGTTGGGATAGGGTTTGGTCTTATGCCAGCAGCAGTTATCATTGGTTTTGGTGTAGGTTTGGTCGCTATGGGGATAGCACGCTATAAAACTGGCAAATGGTAATTTATGTGCTATTAACCCAGTAATATCTTAGTTCGTGCGGGTGTTTCCCTTAACTTGTATTTATCGCTCCAGTCTTTAGGCAAGGCAAATAACCAATATACCAAGTTATAGCTTAACGTTTTGCTTAACGTGATACTGGACGTAACTACTCTACCCTCAATCTTATTTCTTCGGGAGTGACGTTCTCTACATTTATATTCACTCCATCTATGGTAATGTATTGTTGTCTTTTTTGGAAAAATAGATTCCAAGCGTATCCCTGGTATCCGCTATCTTTTCTTTGTGCTATAGAATATATGTTTTCTGATACCATCCCTGAATAGATGATACGGTCTTTACCACGGCTCAAGTGAAAAACTTGACCAACGGACAATGTAATGGGTTCTAGCATAATCCCTCCTTATTAACTCTGTTTGGTGACATTCTACAGGATTCTGAGTATATCTGTAACGTCCCTCTGTTCTGGTTCAGTGCGGTGCTTCTGGAAAATTATCTTGATGACAGTACCAACTGAAATTCTTTAAGACTGCCTCGTAGATTGCTATTGTCTTGGGTGACTTTCCTTCTACTTTACAGTTAAGAACATATCCTTTTGCAAGAGATTCAAGGCTGGTAGTAGGGACTAGATTTTCAATAATTAGGCGGTCTACAACTTGATTTTCCATTACTTTTTGCGTAGAATTTAGTTATGACTTGAACTTGGGCGGTTAGCTCAGTGGTTAGAGCGCTTGCTTCACACGCAAGAGGTCACTGGTTCAAGTCCAGTATCGCCCATTTCAAATAAAAAGGAGTAGCTTGTGCCCACAGAGCCAGAGAGAAAAATTGAGTTGGGAACAGAGGGAGGAGAGAATATGAAAAAAGGGACGTGGAAGGTTAAAACTGGGTTAGCTCAAATGCTAAAGGGCGGAGTGATTATGGATGTAACCAATGCGGAGCAGGCTAAGATTGCAGAGAAGGCAGGTGCCTGTGCTGTTATGGCATTGGAGAGAGTTCCGGCGGATATTAGAGCTGCTGGTGGTGTAGCTCGTATGGCTGACCCAGCGATTATTGAGGCTATTATGAAAGCAGTTTCCATACCGGTAATGGCTAAGTGCCGTATAGGTCACTTTGTAGAGGCTCAAGCGCTGCAAGTCCTTGGCGTAGATTTCATAGATGAATCTGAAGTGCTTACCCCGGCTGATGAATTAAACCACATTTGGAAGCATGACTTTAAGGCTCCCTTTGTCTGCGGTTGCCGTGACCTGGGTGAAGCATTGCGCCGTATAGATGAAGGGGCAGCTATGATTAGAACCAAGGGCGAAGCTGGCACCGGCAATATTGTAGAAGCAGTCAGGCATATGCGGGCAGTAATGGGTGGCATCCGTAGATTGGTGGATACACCCCAGGAGGAACTAGCGAAGCAGGTTAAGGAAATGAGAGCCCCTCTGGAACTGATAGAGGAGATACACGAGACAGGGAAACTGCCTGTAGTCAACTTTGCTGCCGGTGGAATAGCTACCCCGACTGATGCTGCCCTGATGATGCAGCTAGGGGCGGATGGTGTCTTTGTTGGCTCAGGCGTATTTTTGTCCAGTAACCCTGAGGCTACAGCTAATGCCATTGTTCAGGCAACTACCCACTTTAAAGACCCGGAAATTATTGCTGAGGTCTCCAAAAATCTAGGGAAGGCTATGCCCGGTTTAGATATAAAGCGAATCCCTGTTGAGGAACTACTGGCACCTAGAGGATGGTAGTATGAGGATAGGTGTCCTTGCTGTGCAAGGAGCCTTTGCTGAGCATATAGCTATATTAAATCGGCTGGGAATAGATGCTTTATCCGTCCGTTTGCCCAAGGAACTTAGTGGCTTGGATGGATTAATCATTCCTGGTGGAGAAAGTACCTCTATCAGCAAGCTAATGCTAGATTACGACCTGATGAATGAAATAAGGGATCTAGCTGAAAATGACTTACCTATACTTGGAACCTGTGCCGGTATGATACTTCTAGCCAAGAGAGTCTCAGATTTGGATATGGAACCACTGGGAGTAATGGATATCGTAGTTAGGCGCAACGCTTTTGGCAGGCAAAAGGATAGCTTTGAGGCCGGACTCTCGATGCCGGTACTGGGGAAAAAGCCCTTTCCAGGTGTATTCATCCGAGCCCCACTGATTGAGCAAGCGGATAGCGGAGTGGAAATAATAGCCAGGTTAGCTGATGGCACCAGTGTTGCTGCCAAGCAAGGTAAGCTGCTAGCTTCTGCTTTTCACCCCGAATTGACTGATGACCTGAGATTTCATCAATATTTTCTGGGTATTGTAAACCAAGACCGTAAATAAAGAACACTCTGGAGGTCACTCTTGCAAAAGGTAATCACCGATGACCTTGACGCTTTGCTTGATATTTTTCCGCCGCATATTCACCAGCCACTATGCCAACAGAAGGATATCAGTGAACTGCTAGAGGTGGTTCTAGACCTGGGTCGACCCCCTGAAGCCCGCTTTCCTCAGCGAGAAGTAGTTCTCAATCCTAAAGAAGTCAGCGAGCAGGACATTGATTATGTAGCCTCCCATATCGGTAGCTTTGGGGACGACAATCGGGCTGGAATTGAGCGCACCTTGCACCGTATTTCTGCTATCCGTAACCGCAAAGGTCGTATTGTTGGCCTAACCTGTCGGGTAGGCAGGGCCGTCTTTGGCACCATAAAAGTTATTGAAGACCTTGTCCAATCAGGCAAAAGTGTCGTGCTTTTAGGTCGTCCCGGTGTGGGTAAAACAACAATGCTACGTGAAGTAGCCCGCGTATTAGCTGATGACCTCAATAAGCGGGTTGTTATAGTGGATACCTCAAACGAGATTGCTGGCGATGGTGATATTCCACACCCAGCTATTGGGCATGCCCGGCGAATGCAGGTAACCACTCCCACCATGCAACATGCGGTAATGATTGAAGCCGTGGAAAACCATATGCCCGAGGTAATCATCATTGATGAAATCGGCACTGAGCTTGAGGCTCAGGCAGCTCGAACTATTGCTGAGCGTGGTGTTCAACTTATTGGCACTGCTCATGGTAACACACTGGAAAATCTGATGATGAACCCTACCTTAGCTGACCTCATCGGAGGTATCCAGACGGTAACCCTGGGTGATGAAGAAGCAAAGCGAAGGGGTACCCAGAAGTCCATACTGGAGCGTATGTCGCCGCCTACCTTTGATATTGTCGTTGAAATCCAGGATTGGGACAAGGTGGCTATTCATCCTGATGTCGGACAAGCAGTTGATGCTATCCTGCGTGGTCAGCTGGTAGCCACTGAGATTCGCTGGTTAGACGAGGCGGGAGAGGTGAGGATAGAAAAAGAAGAACCGGTCACTGCTACTGGCAAAGTCGCTGTAGGCGAGCAATTAGCTAAGGAAAATAAGCTACCCAGACTTTACCTTTTTGGTATCAACCGAGGACGGCTGGAACAAGTAGCAAAGGAGATGCGATTAAGTCTGGATATAGTTAATAAACTAAATGATGCCAGCCTATTTATAACCTCTAAGAACTACTATCGGCGAAAGCCTCAGAAAGTCAGGGATGCTGAAGCAGCTAGCATGCCCATCTATGTTCTTAGAAGCAATACACCGCCTCAAATCAGGCAGCTATTAACTGCTATCTATCCTAAAGACAAAGCCGATTTCTTAAAACTTGCCCTCACCGAGGCAAAAGAAGCTGTTGATAGGGTGAATAATGGTCAAGAGGCGGTAGAACTCAGCCCTCAGAGTGCCTATATCCGACGGTTACAACACCTGATAGCCGAACGAAACAATCTAGCCTCCCGTAGCCTGGGTAAAGACCCCAATAGACGGGTGAGGATTTATAATGAGGAGGCAAAGGAGGTGCCCAATAGGCGAATAAAAATGAATGCATAGCCGTTAACTTAGTCATCGCTATAATAAAATCACGAGGAGAGAAGAAGTGGCGTCTGAAAGAAAGTTATTTTTAAACAAATTTAACCTGTCGGGAAAGGTAGCTTTGGTTACCGGGGGGAGTCGAGGAATAGGTAGAGCCATCGCCTTATGTTTGGCAGAAGCCGGCGCCGATGTAGTAGTTGCTAGCCGCAAGCTACCAGATTTGGAAGCAGTAGCTCAGGAAATATCTCAGATGGGAAGGAAATCCCTGGCTGTATCAGCCAATGTCCGCCACCTCCCGGAAATCGATAATCTAGTTAAAAAATCAATGGATGAATTTGGTAAAATCGATATCTTGGTGAATAATGCTGGTGCTAACCCGGTATTTGGCTCAGTGTTTAACTTCGATGAAAAAGCCTGGGATGTAACCTTTGGGTTAAACCTCAGGGGATATTTTTTCTTAAGTCAGACAGTAGGTAAAATAATGCGTGATAAAGGCGGTGGCAACATCATCAACATAGCTTCAGAAGCTAGCTTCAGGCCGGGGATGGGCATGGGAATCTATTCTATTAGCAAAGCAGGAGTAGTCATGCTCACCCAGGTTCTGGCACAGGAATGGGGGCAGTATAATATCAGGGTGAATGCCGTTGCTCCGGGAGTGTTGAGGACAAGGTTTTCTGAGGCACTATGGAAAAACGACTTGATTGCTAGGGAGACCGAGAATAGTACAGCCCTGGGGCGTATAGGTGAACCTGAAGAGATGGCTAACGCTGCTCTTTTCCTTGCCTCAGAGGCATCAAGCTATATGACGGGGCAGACAATGTTGTTAGATGGGGGGCACTTTTCTTCAGTTAGAACCTTATTAGCAGCAATAAGGTAATTCGACAGGATGAGGGCTTTATAGTGAGAAAACGAATGCGACCTGAAACTCTCGAGAAGTATGTTGCCAAGGCAAGGGATAAGCTCATAGAGGTAGCTGAAAAGGGTGAGACTATTACCTATAGTGAGTTGATAACAGAGATGGGAGGTCCGGGTCGCAGTTATATTGGACAAGTCCTTAAGGAAGTCTGCCAGGGGGAATACAGACACGCTCGTCCGTTACTCGGAGCCCTTGTAGTTCATTCCGTTGACCAACTGCCGGGTAACGGGTTCTGGAAGTTGTCGGTTTTTCGGAAGCAACTCAGCCGTGCTTCGAAGAAGGAGAAGATAGACTTCTGGAAGAACGAGCGCCAGCGGGTCTATGAATACTGGCAGCAGCCTAACCATAATGTAGAGTAAGTAAGAAACACAGGTTATAGATTTTATGGCTTTATTCATCACCTTTGAGGGTGGGGAGGGGTGTGGTAAGAGCGTCCAGGCCAAGGCGCTGTATAAAAGGTTATTGCAGTTAGCTACTCCAGTAGTTTTAACCCATGAACCAGGTGGCACTGCACTGGGAAACAAAATAGGCCGCTGGCTGAAGTGGGCTCAGGATGAAGATATATCACCCCTAACCGAGCTACTATTGTTTAATGCCACCCGTGCCCAATTAGTAACCAGAGTAATCCGCCCCAGCCTGGGAAGTGGGAAGATAGTTATTTGTGACCGTTATGCCGATTCTACTACTGCTTATCAAAGCTATGGGCGAGGATTAAATTTACAAGCTGTCGAAGCAATTAATAATGCTGCTACTCAAGGATTAAGACCTGACCTGACCGTTCTACTTGACATGCCAGCAGAGGAAGGATTTGCTCGTAAAAGAGCTATGAGGCAAGACCGTTTTGAGCGAGAAAATATAGCCTTCCACCAGCGGGTGAGGGAGGGTTATCTTAAAATGACAGCCAGTGAGTCTGAGCGGTGGCTGGTAGTAGACGCCAGCCAATCTAAAAGGAAGATAAGCGACATTATCTGGCAAAAGGTAAGGCAACTGCTTTCACATCAAGCAGATTGAGTAAGGAATATGCCTAAACAACGAGTGGCAGTAGCTATGAGTGGTGGGGTGGACTCATCACTGGCAGCCTTCCTGTTGAAAGAAGACGGCTATGAGGTTAGCGGTGTCTACATGCAATTATGGTCGGATCCAGAGTATGATACCTCGGATTTAGAGTGTACCTGCCAGTTACTAGGCGTCCCTCTCTACAAGCTTGACCTTGATGCGGAATTCCAGAGCCTTGTTATTGATGACTTCTGTCGGGAATATGGTTTGGGGCGAACACCAAATCCGTGTGTTGTTTGCAACCGGCATATCAAATTTGGCCTCCTTCTCGACAGGGTGTTCCAGATGGGGGCAGACTACTTAGCTACCGGACACTATGCCAGAATTGAACACTCCCCGGATGGCTATCGTTTACTGAAGGCAATTGACCCGAGCAAAGACCAGTCCTATTTCCTTTATACCCTGGGGCAGAGAGAGCTTCAACATTTGCTACTGCCGGTAGGTAACCATCGCAAAGTGGAAGTAAGAAGACTGGCTGCCAAGCTAGGTTTGCCTGCCACCAGTCGGCATGATAGTCAGGATGTTTGCTTTATCCCTGATAACGACTATCGGTCATTTATAGCTAAGCATATTCTCCTTGAACCTGGAGACATCGTTGACACCAATGGCCAGGTTTTAGGTAAGCACAAAGGTTTAGCTCAGTACACTGTGGGGCAAAGACGGGGCTTAGAGCTTGCCTCAAACAAGCCTCTATATGTGATAAAGCTCGATGCCACTCAGAACAGATTAGTAGTGAGCACCAAAGACCAACTTTTGAGTAACGCGCTCTTGGTCAGTAAGCTAAGCTGGGTATCAGGCAGAGCCCCTAAAGAGCCTATCAATATAACGGCTAAAATCCGCTATAAGTCACCTGAGGTCACAGCTACAGTCCCCTTTGGAGATGGGGTGGCTGAGGTAAACTTTAATCAACCTCAGTGGGCAGTTGCTCCCGGGCAGGCAATAGTATTCTATCAGGGTGATGCTGTCCTGGGTGGGGGAGTAATAGAAGCTGCGGAATATGGCACAGATACCATCTTTTGTTGAAGAAAAAGCGCTTGAATCACAGGGCTACCAGCATATCGCTGGTATTGACGAAGTCGGTCGTGGTGCTCTGGCTGGTCCGGTGGTAGCTGCTGCTGTTATCCTGCCTCACCACATAGATGCTCCCTGGCTAGACCAGGTGAAAGATAGCAAGCAGCTTAGCCCAGCTAGACGCCAGCTTCTGTTTCACTATATCCATGAAATAGCCATCTCGATAGGTATCGGCGTAATTTCACATGAGGTGATAGATACCCAGGGTATAGTTAAGGCGACACGGTTGGCTATGAAGTTAGCTATAGACCAGCTTTCACCACCACCCCAGTCCCTGCTCATAGACTATATGCTTCTTCCCGAGGTTAAACTACCCCAGAAAGGAATAAAAAACGGAGATAGCCTATGCTTCTCAATTGCCTGTGCCTCCATTATAGCTAAAGTGGCTCGAGACCAGTTGCTGGTAGGGCTTGATAGAATCTATTCTGGTTACGGACTGGCTCAACACAAGGGTTATGGCACAAAGGAGCACCTTACCTGCTTGTGTAAACTGGGACCCTCCCTTATCCACCGCCAGTCCTTCAAACCAGTTAGGGGTGTAATACGGAAATGAAGCGCAGAGATACCGGTATTCTGGGTGAAAAACTAGCCAGGGATTTCCTTAAAAAGCGGGGCTATCATATCAAAGAGACCAACTACCGCTGTCCTGAGGGTGAGATTGATATTATAGCCAAGCATAAAGATTGTCTTGTCTTTATTGAGGTGAGAACTAAAAGGAGCCTTGAGTTTGGTAGTCCCGAGCAGTCAATCACACCAGCTAAAATGGAGAGATTAAGGGCTGTCGTTTCCCGCTACCGGCAAACCCATGATAATCTGCCTTCGTTATGGCGTATCGATGTCGTAGCCATAGAGCTAAAACAAGGGGGAGAGCCGTCAAGAATCGAAATCATCGAGAATGCAGTCGGCGAAGCCTGAGGTTTGTCCAGCTTTACCCTCTAATCCGACTGTGCTAAAATCAGCTACTTGATGGGGAGGTGGCTATTAAAATCTCTAAAAGAGAAATTATGAATATGGCTTCATCCGAAGCAAACCAGACACTACGCATTATTGATGCCAATTTGAACCGCATTGGTGAGGGACTTCGCCTTCTTGAGGACCTGGCTCGCTTACTACTTAACGATGTTACTCTCACTCAGCAGCTTAAAACTATGCGCCACGAGATAATAAGGGGCGGCCAGTCATTCCATCAACAGCTCCTTCAGGCACGAAATTCACGCGATGATGTTGGCATTAATATTGAAGCTCTCGGCGACGAGAAACAGAGAGAGTTGCCAACAATATTAGTGGCTAATGCCAGAAGAGTTCAAGAATCATTGAGGGTAATGGAGGAGCTGGCTAAAATTCCCGGCACCGCCCCTGAACTGGACCCAGAAAAGTTCAAGCAGGCTCGGTTTAATCTATACACAATAGAGCAGGCCTTACTCTCCAAGTTACTGCGTCAGGAAAAGATAAAGCACATATCCGGGCTTTATGCTATTATAGATAGTCAGTCTTTAAGCGGGCGTAGCCAGGTTGAAGTGACCAGCCAGGCAATTCGGGGTGGGGCTAAGACAATCCAGCTACGGGATAAAATTCGAAGTAAGAAGGAGCTACTGCCGATAGCCCAACAGCTAAAGAACCTGTGTGCTGAGCATAATGTACTTTTTATAGTAAACGATTACCTTGACATAGCCCTAGCCGCTGGGGCTGATGGACTGCACCTGGGGCAGGATGACCTGCCTATTAAAGAAGCCCGCAAACTGCTACCGATAGACAAAGTCCTGGGCTGCTCGACGACTACCGTAGACCAGGCTGTTACTGCCGAGGCTGAGGGGGCTGATTATATTGCCGTTGGTTCAATCTATCCGACACCATCCAAAGAAACAGCGAAGGTAGTTGGCTTGGACAGGTTGCACCAAATCAGGCGGGCGGTAACCTTACCCTTGGTTGCTATTGGTGGTATTAATAAGGATAATGCTGCTGAGGTTATGGCTGCTGGCGCTGATTCGGTAGCAGTGATTAGCGCTATACTACAAGCCGGAGATATAGAAGAAGCAACTAGAGAGATAGTAGACAGATTTGAGCAAAAAGAAGAATAGGTTAACCGATAGTTTAGAATCAGTTGCTGACCAGATTCGGTCGGACTTCTCGGCCAAAGATGCGGCTAGAGAGAAGGCGCTTCCCCTATGTCGTGAAGCAATCCGACATTGCAGCAATGCTATCCGTGCTGTGCATCGCCAGGAATTTGACCTGGCTAAAGAATTGCTCCAATCAGCCCATAACCTCCTTGATGAGGCTAAACAAGCTGTTGCTGCCTACGGTGAGCTTAAGAACAGCGGCTTTATCCGGGATGCTCAAAAAGAATTTGCTGAAGGAAGTATTACTCTTGCCCTGGTAACAGGGAACCGGCCTCCCCACCCCAAAGAACTGGATATTGACTTTGCCGCCTACTTGAACGGACTAGGTGAAGCCGCAGGTGAGTTAAGACGTTACCTTTTAGATAGCATAAGAGGAGGTGACCTGTCTCGAGGTGAGGAGCTACTATCAGCCATGGATGACATTTACAGTATCTTAGTTACTATGGACTTCCCTGATGCCATAACCGGTGGTCTACGCCATACTACCGATATGGTTCGGGGCATCCTGGAAAGGACACGCAGTGACCTGACATTAGTTATAAGACAAAAGGAGCTTGAAAATAGGTTGGGAAAATTTGAGGGGCATCTTCACTAGTTTGATAATCTTGTTAAATAAAAAGGAGATTAAAGAATGGACCCAATACTGATCGCAGTAATATGTGGGGTTTTAGGGCTAGGTGTGGCTGCCTTTATGGCTTACTATGTGTTAAAGCAAGACCAAGGCTCGGAGAAGATACGAGAAATATCAGCTGCCATTAAAGAGGGCGGCTTAACCTTCATAGGTCGTGAATACAGGATATTAGCTATATTTGTGATAGTAGTTACTATCATTCTGGGGGTAGTGCCCAGCCTTGGTTGGTGGGTAAGCGTCGCTTTTATCTTTGGTGCCATATGCTCGGCTCTGGCCGGTTACATTGGGATGAGCATGGCTATCAGGGCTAATAGCAGGACTGCCGCCGCAGCCCAGAGGAGTCTAAATCAGGGTCTGCGAGTCTCCTTTCGCGGTGGAGCCGTAATGGGGATGTGTGTCGTTGGTATTGGTATCCTGGGCTTAAGTATTCTCTACTTCGCCTTTCATAATAATCCTAACTTTCTATTTATTATCCCTGGTTACGGTTTTGGTGCTTCCTCAGTAGCTATATTCGCCAGAGTTGGTGGGGGTATTTTCACCAAAGCTGCTGATACCGGGGCTGACATAGTAGGTAAGGTTGAGAAGGGTATCCCCGAAGATGACCCCCGAAATGCAGCCGTTATTGCCGATTTTGTTGGTGACAATGTAGGCGATGTCGCTGGCATGGGTGCTGACCTGTTCGAATCGTATGTTGACTCAATTATTGCCACGATGACACTGGGGATGATAGCTGCCTTCTCTATCACCTTGGGCAAACCATTAGTGCCTAACATGGCTACAGCCTGGTTCCTGCCGATGCTGGTAGCTGCTGGGGGTATTATAGCCTCTATTATTGGAATATTCTTGGTCAGGGTTGGCGAAAAAGCGCAGATGGGAGCTTTGCTCAATGCCCTCCGCCGTGGCACATTCTCAGCATCAGCCCTTACGGCTATTTTCTCGGCTCTAGCCGTTTATTTCCTTTGTGCTCGACAGGGTTACGGCTTTGATATATTCTGGGCTATTTTAGCTGGTCTCATTGCTGGCATTCTAATTGGAGAAAGCACCAATTATTTCACTTCCTATGCCTATTCTCCAACTATTCGTATCTCAGAAGCATCTCAAACCGGAGCTGGAACAACAATAACCAGAGGATTTGCCAATGGTCTAATGAGCACCTTACCCCCTATTATTCTGGTGGTAATCGCCATTTTGGTTGCCTATCGCTTCGCTGATATTTATGGTGTGGCTATCGCCGGGATTGGGATGCTGTCAACTCTGGGTATACAGGATGCCACTGATGCCTATGGTCCTGTAGCTGACAATGCCGGTGGTATCGTTGAGATGTCAGGACTGCCACCCGAGATTAGGGAGCGGACAGATGCCCTGGACTCCTTAGGTAATACCACGGCCGCCACAGGCAAGGGCTTCGCTATTGGTTCAGCGGCTCTTACTGCCCTGGCTTTAATGCTAGCCTATGCCCTAGCCTATACCCAGGCAGCGGGTATTGAGCTCACCGACTTCATGGCAAGTATAAGTCTGCTTGATGCCCGCGTTGTTGTTGGTTTGTTCCTTGGGGCTATGCTGCCGGCTATATTTTGTGCCATGACTCTAAATGCTGTGGGTAAGACTAGCTTCTCTATAATTAATGAGGTTCGTCGGCAGTTCCGTGAGATAAAGGGGCTGATGGAGGGAGAGGCAAAGCCTGAGTATGGGAAATGCGTAGATATCTGTACCAAGGCATCGTTAAAGCAAATGATTGCTCCCGGTCTAATAACAATAATTTCACCCATTGTTGTCGGCTTAATACTGGGACCGCTGGCTCTCGGTAGTTTCTTGCTGGGAGCTATTGCTACCGGGTTTATACTGGCTGTAACCTTCTCCAATGCTGGTGGCTCATGGGATAACGCCAAGAAATGGATAGAGACCGGTGCCTTTGGTGGTAAAGGGTCGGATTCTCACAAGGCTGCCGTTATCGGTGATACCGTTGGTGACCCGATGAAGGACACCTCGGGGCCGTCCCTTAATATTATGGTTAAACTGATGTCAATAATAGCCCTGGTTCTAGCTCCGGTCTTAGCTGGGTTTCCCGGCCTTATCTAGAAGCTTTGCAGGAATGGATTACCTCTGCGCTCGGTGCCAATAGTGGTTTCAGGGCCATGACCGGGGTAAACAATAGTGTTATCGGGTAGTACCATAAGTTTGGTATGTATGCTATTCATCAACTGGCTGTGGCTGCAACCAGGGAAATCAGTTCTGCCTATGCCATAATTGAATAGAGTATCCCCACAGAACAATACCCCATGCCCTAGAAGGCAAATACCACCCGGACTGTGACCTGGTGTGTGAAGAATCAGAAAATGCAGGTCGCCGATGTCTATACTATCCCCGCCTTTAAGCAACCTGTCTGGAGGAGGTGGAGTCGGATAAGCAAGACCGAATAGATTACTTGATGATCGCCCATGGAGAGATTTAGCCTCATCTGTGTGAATAGCTATCTCAGCCCCGGTTACCTCTTTAACCTTTTTTAGGGCACCAATATGGTCTATATGGCTGTGGGTTAACACGATAAACTTTATGTCAAGCTCTAGTTCCTTAATGCCTGTCAGAATTTGCTTGGCGTTAGCGCCAGGGTCAACTACCATCCCTTCCCTGGTTGATTCAGAACCCACGATATAGCAGTTAGAAGCAAATGGGCCTACTACCAGCTTCTTAAGAATCACTATAAACCTCTATTCTACACACTAAGTAAGGCTACTCATTTTACCATCGAGCAAGGTTAGTGGCAAGAATTAGGTCTCTAAAGAAGTTTGAGGGGTTGGAAGCACGTCGGAGCCTTTACTCAAAAGTATCAACTAAGCTAGTTATGTAAAATTCCCCTGCCCTAAATCGTGCTCTGCTTTGCAATGTGAGACGTTTTCAGCTACAATTCATGCAAATATCCAATTATGCTCTTATGAATTTTCGCTGGTGAGAGCTTATAAGGAGTGATAGCAGTGGTTGAGCGGGCAAAGGTTGATATGGAAAAGATTGTTTCCCTCTGCCGACGGCGGGGCTTCATCTTCCCCAGTAGCGAAATCTATGGTGGTTTGTCTAGTTGTTGGGATTACGGACCTCTGGGAGTTGAGCTAAAGCGGAACATTAAACAAGCCTGGTGGCGAGCAGTGGTTCAGGAGCGCGACGATATAGTGGGTCTGGATACTAGCATCTTGATGCACCCCCAGACCTGGGAAGCCAGTGGACACCTTAGAGGGTTCACTGACCCCTTGGTGGAGTGCAAGAACTGCCACCTGAGATGGCGTAGCGATGATTTGAAAGGCAGCAGTTGCCCCACTTGTGGCGGTGAATTAACTGAGCCTCACCTGTTTAATTTAATGTTTAAGACATTTATGGGTCCTGTTGAGGAAGCGGCTAGCGTTGTTTATCTCCGTCCTGAGACAGCTCAGGGTATATTTGTCAACTTCCAAAATGTGCTTAATACCACCAGAAAGAGGTTGCCCTTTGGTATTGCCCAGATAGGTAAAGCCTTCCGGAACGAGATTACTACCGGCAACTTTATCTTCCGTAGCCGGGAATTTGAGCAGATGGAAATCGAGTTCTTTGTTAAGCCGGGAACCGATGAGGAATGGTTCAATTACTGGCTTGAGGAGCGCCTCAACTGGTATGTCAAACTGGGCATCACGAAAGAAAACCTCAGGCTACGCCAGCATGGCAAAGGAGAACTGGCTCACTATGCCCGAGATTGCTATGACATTGACTACTTATTCCCTATGGGCTGGTCAGAGCTGGAAGGTATTGCCAATCGGGGGGATTTTGACCTTGTTCAACATGCCAGCTCCAGTGGCAAGAGTCTGGAATACTATGATGATGAGTCTAAAGAGCATTACATCCCCTATATAATTGAGCCATCGGCAGGGGTAGACCGCTCGGCACTAGCTTTTCTGTGCGATGCCTATGATGAAGAACCGGACCAGGAAGAGATAAGGGTAATTCTCCGTCTTCATCCCAGCCTGGCTCCCATCAAAGTAGCCGTATTGCCTTTGAGCCGGCGGGAGAAACTGGTTAAACTAGCCAAAGAGATACACGCTGACCTGCGCCAGTGCTGGATGGTAAGCTATGACGACGCCCAGAGTATTGGTCGTCGTTACCGGCGTCAGGACGAGATTGGCACCCCCTTCTGTGTCACTATTGACTTTCAGTCACTTGAGGATGAGCAGGTCACCATCCGAGAACGCGATACCATGAATCAGATACGAATCCCCATCACCGAGTTGAGGGTGGTATTAACAGCTAAACTCAGCGGAGAGCGTTTTGATACCCAGTCATTGTGGGCAGCGAAATGAAAATCCTCCACTTTGCCGACCTGCACCTTGGTGTTGAAAGCTACGGGCGCACTAATCCAGAGAGTGGGTTATCTACGCGCCTTGAGGATTTCCTAAAAGCTCTTGACCAGGTGGTAGACTATGCACTGGAGCACAAGGTAGACCTTGTTCTTTTCTGTGGTGACGCTTATAAGACTCGTGAACCGAGCCAGACCCAGCAACGGGAATTTGCCAAACGCATTAATCGTCTGGTTACCAATGACATCCCCATTTTTCTACTCATCGGCAACCATGATTTGCCTAATGCTATAGGTCGGGCTACCACCACCGAAATCTTTGATACTTTGGCGGTTAAAAATGTCTATGTCTCTAACCGCCCTGACATTTACCGAATCCCGACTAACAGTGGCACCATCCAAATAGCCTCTTTACCCTGGCTAAGACGCAGTGCCCTATTAAGCAAGGAGGACACCAAAAATCTCGCCTTTGACCAGATTAATCAAAGGTTGCAACAGGTATTAACCAATATTGTTGCTGACACTATCACCAAGCTTGACCCGACATTACCTTCTATACTGGCGGCTCATGTCTGGGTTTCCGGAGCCCAGGTAGGCTCAGAGAGGTCAATGACCATAGGGCAAGAGCATGCATTACTACTAAGTAATGTCGCCTACCCTGCTTTTGATTATATAGCCCTGGGGCATATTCATAGGCATCAGGTGTTATCGGATAGCCCCCCGGTGGTCTACTCTGGCAGCCTGGAGCGGCTGGATTTCAGCGAGGCAGAGGATGACAAGGGGTTCTATCTGGTAGAAATTGAGCCGGACCAAGGAACTGGTAAAAGGCAGGTCTCCTTTGACTTCCATCCGGTAGAAGGACGACGCTTCCTCACCATTGCCGTTAATATTGAGCCACAGGATGTTGACCCCACTTTAACCGTACTGAGGGCTATTAGCGAACAAAAAGATGAGGTTACGGAGGCGATAGTGCGATTAAATATTAGCCTGCCGGTAGAGATTGAGGGTCAACTTAGAGATAGTGACATCAGGAATGCGGTAAAGGAAGCTCACTATTCTACCATTGCCAAGGATATAAAGCGAGAGGCACGCCTCAGACTGGGAGTGGGAACTGCCGAAGAATTAACCCCCCTTGACGCCCTAGAAGCCTATCTGGAATCAAGAAAGGTATCCCCAGAACGAGCCAAACTCCTGCTCAAATATGGTGAGAAGCTAATACAGGAACAGAGAGAACAAATAGGGTAAGAGTGAACTACTTATTCTATTAGGGGTATTCTGAAAGATAGCTTATAGATTGAAATCGGCACGGTTAATGTGTATACTTAGAGCCGCATAAATTCGAACCCAATCTGGGTAGAAAAATTTATCTTTCGTGGAAAACTCACCGGTAAAACTGTGCTAGACCTTTATACAAGGAGGATTTATGTACATTCGCGAATATATGGTAACCCCGGTTATTACAGTAACTCCCGACACATTGGTGGACGACGCTTTAAGGACTATGCACCAGCATCATATCCGCCGACTACCGGTAGTGGACAATGGAAAATTGGTCGGCCTAGTGACCCGGCAAATACTGAGGGAGGGAATACCATCCTCGCCTATACCACTGAGCATTTGGGGAATCCACTATCAGCTATCAAAAATGAAGGTGAGGGATGTAATGGTAGCCAGTGTGATTACCGTTACTCCTGATACCACGTTAGAGGAAGCAGCTGTTTTGGGTGAACAGCATAAAATTGGGACCTTACCCGTAGTTGATAAGAACGGCAACCTGGTAGGTATTGTTACTGGCACTGATTTATATCACCTGATGACTCAAGTATTGGGTTTTGGGAAGGAAGGAGCACGTCTTCATATCCTTAACTTGGGTGCCACTGAGGGTGTCAGCCAGTACCGAATAATGGAGATAATGTTCAAACATCAGGTAAATGTTTTGTCTACTTTCTCGGTAACACCGCCCGGTACCCAGCAAGAGAATTTCATTGTTCATGTGGATACTGAAGAAGTCGGGGCTATAGTAGACGAGCTAAAAAAGCTAGGTTTAGAAGTAGAGGTGCGTAAGCACTGACCTGTCTGCTCTAATACGGTGAGAAGGCTATCCAGGAGCAGACTGAACAATGAGACACTGAAATGGCATCACGAAAATCATCTAAGAAAGAGCCACAAATTTTAGAGATGCCACCGCAAAAGATGGCAGTGGTTCATGGCAAGGGCACGCCGGATAAGGTCTTCTCTGAGCTTATGCCTGCTTTGTATGGTTCAGTCTACACCCTGAAGTTTGACCTCAAGAAAAAGGGGCTGCCTACCTTCAAGGTCAGTAAACTCCGCGCTCGTTATCCTGATGCCCATCTCGTCCCCAAAGAGGAATGGACTCACATCATCGGTTTACCTGTCCCTGAGGATACCGCTTCCCTACCCCAGAAAGTCCCTGGTATTGAGGTCAAGATTGAGACCTGGGAATACGGCACCGTAGCCCAGATTCTCCACCTCGGACCTTATGACCAGGAAAACCCCACCATTGAGCACCTTCATAAGTTCATTGAGGAAAGCGGCTACGAGATAGCTGGTGTGCATGAAGAGGAGTACCTCACCACCCCCGATGCCAAAGTCATGAAGACCATCATCCGGTATCCGGTGAGGAAGAGATAAAACAATGAACATGCCGTTCTGAGGAATGGCAACTTGTTACTTATCTTATGGTTGCTCGATGTTTGACCAGAAGCGCTGTGCTCGCCACTGGCTAAGATATTTGACTGTTTCCTCATCGCTTAGGTCGTGCCAGTGACGATAAAAATCAGCTACAGCGAATCTTGGCATGAACCCGGTATTGCAGGTTACTACTCTATCGGCAACCTTTTCTAATTGCTTCACGGCTATTGCCGAGGCACAGGGTGCAGCAACCACTATTTGCCTCGGTCGGCGATGACGCACTGATTCCACAGCCGCCCTCATGGTAATGCCTGAGGCAAGTCCGTCGTCTATGATTATCGCTGTCTTGCCACTTACTGTAACCAATGGCCGGTCTTTACGGTAGAGTATGTCCCGCTGTTTAATCGCAGCTCTTACTTTAATCGCCTCGTGCTCTATTTGTTGCCGGTTCAAGCCGAACCTTTTTACTATTTCCTCATTGAGGATGATTGTTCCATCGTCGGCAATGGCACCAAAGCCAGCTTCAGGGTTAAGGGGTATGGGAATTTTGCGACAGATAATCAGGTCAAGGTTAGCTTTAAGCGCACCAGCCACTTCCAACGCTACTAGCACACCACCATTAGGGATGGCAAGCACAACAACGGGCTGGTCAATATATTCACTCAACTTGGCGGCTAACTGTCTGCCGCCATCTTGCCGGTTCTGAAAAATAGCCTGTGATGCACCTAACACTTTAATCATCCTCCTTGGTGACCATTTTACCTCAATTCATCTACGGACACAAAACGTTTCATTCACTCTTCTAAATAGAGAGTCAAGTTGCCCGAACTCAGGGCCTTTAAGCTGCTGTGTTGACAGATTCTGGAAACAATGCTATAACGGAGTAAATAATTTTGGTCGTATTAAGGAGGTTTAGTTATGAGATGTATCGATCCCCATCTTCACACGAATTTTATGTTCCCCTTTGACCTGTGGCACCTCATCACAGCTGGACTGGAGGCATGTGTTATCCCTACACAACACATGATGGGTGGTATGCATTCGGGAGAAACAGTCTTGCAGCTGTGGCGGAGATTACTGGGCTTTGAGGTACACCAAACCAAGTCTTATGGTGCCGAAGCTTATGTTGCTCTAAGTATTCCCTTCTATGGGGTAACCCCAGAGGGGATTGAGCAGTGTCTCGAAGAGTTTCCCAAGTACCTTGAAAATGAAAGAGTGGTGGGGATGGGTGAGATAGGCCTTGATGTGGGTATTGAGGACGAATTGAAGCTTTTTAAAGCTCAACTAAAGATAGCCAAGGAGCACAATCTCCCCATAATAGTACATAATCCTGTTCGGTTTACACCTGGACGCCTTGATGTGACAAAGCAAATAGTCAGCGTTATTAAAGAGGAGAATTTCCCCTTGAATAGGGTAGTTTTAGACCATGCTGCGGAAGACACGGTTGACTATTGTCTGACTACCGGAGCAATGGTAGGGATGAGTGTATGCCTTGATAAGATGCCGCCTGAGACCGCTGCTGAAATTATACATAAAAACCTGGATAAAATAGATAGGATTCTGGTGAACTCCGAAATGGGATATGGTGGCGATGGCTATTTCTCGGTTCCAAGGGTGATTGTGGCTATGAGGATGTTAGGCTTAAAAAGGAACGTAATAGAGAAGATTACTTTTGAAAACCCCAAAAAGTTCTTCAATCTGCCGATTGAGTGAACGGGATAATTATGTAATTGGAATTACCCAGGATATTATTCGGCTCTATGGACCCCTTCTCTTTCCAAATACGCTTTGAGGTGGAGAATGATAAGGGGTTCTGTTTGGTGGGAATTGAGCCGGAACAAGGAGTGGCTAAAAGACGGGTGTCTAGGGGAGCAGAGATTGGGTAAGAGTTATATAAAAGTAGTTGTGGTTGGAGCTGGTCCGGCAGGACTAATCTCGGCTTTGAACCTGATACAGGAGGGGATAAGCCCCCTAATTCTGGAAAAAGGGTCAGTAATTCGCTCGACAGCATGTGGGGAAGCCTGCGACCTGCAAGCGCTAAATATGGTCCCTTTCGATTCAAATCCATATATATGTAAAAAAGTAAAGGGCGCAAAGCTAATTTTTCACGGTGGCATCTTTGACTATTTAGATAAAGAGAGCGGTGTTTTAGACAGAGCGAACTGGCTTAACGGAATGGCCAGGGAAGTTGAAATAAGAGGAGGGCAGGTTAAACTAAATTCAAAGGTAGTTGCCATAGACAGGGATAGCGTTAGGTTAGAAACGGGAGAAGACATAGGCTATGACATTCTTATAGGGGCTGATGGTCCCAATTCTCAAGTTGCAAAGTATTTAGGGATAAAGCATCAGTTTATTACTGCTTGCCAGTATAAGGTTGCTCTTGATGCCTCGAAAATGGATTATCTAGAATTTTATTTCGATAAGAGATTCTCTTTCGTGTACTCTTGGATATTTCCCAAGGATGGGCTCGTCAACATCGGTCTGGGGGGGGATTTTGCTCATTTAGACGCATTTTTAAGATATAAGGGACTAGATAAATACCAGATAATGGAAAGAGAGGCTGGAATTGTCCCTGTCTCCGGAATTCAAAAACTGGTTCACCACAATATAGCCTTGATTGGCGATTCTGCATCCATGACAAGTCCTGTCTCCGGAGGCGGACTGGCACCAATCATCTATGCTAGTCAGATATTGGTACGGAACCTAAACAATTTAGAAAATTATGAAAGAGAAGTCAAAAAACACCCGATGGCAGACCCTGTCCTTCTAAAGGGGGGACGCGCTCTAGTGGAACTGACTGACAGGGACTTGACGAATGTTGGAAAATTATTAGTTGAGGTTCATCAGGGAAGGATACGCTTCCTTTCTGTAGCTAAAATTGTTAAATACCCCTCTTTGTTCCTAAAACTTAATAGATTAACGAACTTATATAAAGCGGTAAAGATTGCCGAAGATTACGGGTGGTAAATTTTACCTAATCAGCCTGAACTCATTCACATCCACCAGTCCGAGGTCGGTTAGCCTGAGTTCGGGAATTACTGGCAGAGCCAGGAAGGAAAGGGTGGAGAAGGGTGAGGGTAGATTTGTGCCTAAATCTTTAGCTAGCTGCTCTAATTTCTCCAGTTTGGCTACCACCATCTCTAATGGCTCGTCGGACAGTAGACCGGCAATGGGTAAGGCTAAACTGGCTAATACCTTATTATCAGCCGCCACCACCAGGCCGCCGTTTAGCCTTTCAATTTCCTTAACTGCGGTAAATATGTCTTCATCGCTAGTGCCGACAGCAACAATATTATGAGAGTCATGGGCAATAGAGGAAGCCAGAGCCCCCTTCTTTAAGCCAAATCCCATAACCAGCCCCAAGCCAATATTACCCGTAGCTTTATGCCTCTCTACTACCACCAGCTTCAGAATGTCCCTATCAACATCGGGCACAACAACTCCACCTGAAAGCTTAACCTTTTCCATTCTTTTTTTGGTGACTATCTGACCGGGGACTAGCTCAATAACCGACTCAGTTTCTCCCGAAGCCGAGAGCCTCAATGCCTCTGTACTAAAGGGTTTAATATTAATGGTGTTGGTCACCTCTTCGCTACCTAATTGATATGAAGGGAATAGCGGTTCCTCTTGCCTGGATACCAGGCGACCTCGGTAAAAGGCCATATCTATTTGCAGGTGGGATAAATCGGCAAGCACAATTAAATTAGCCTGGTAGCCAGGAGCAATTGCCCCCAGTCTGCCCAGCCTAAAATAGTCGGCGGTATTAATAGTAGCCATTTGAATCGCTCGTACCGGGTCAAGTCCCCTGCCAATTGCCTTTCGCACTACGGCATTAATATCCCCATCCCGTAACAGGTCAACACAACTACGGTCATCAACCACAAACATGCACCTTTTATAGGTTTTATCGGTGACCAGGGGCAACAAGGCATCCAGGTTCTTTTCTGATGAGCCTTCCCTAATCATCACCCACATACCCTGCCTTAATTTCTCTTTAGCTTCATCAAGAGTAACAGACTCATGGTCGGAATGAATACCAGCCGCAATATAGGCGCTGAGGTTCTTCCCGGTAACACCCGGGGCATGACCGTCAACGACTTTGTTCTGGGCAAGGCTAATTTTGCTCAGAATACTGGCATCGGCACCAATCACGCCGGGGAAATTCATTACCTCCCCCAGCCCAATACACCCCTTCCACTTGAGGATCTGGCGAATATCCTCAGGCTCAAGACTGGCTCCCGAGGTCTCTAGGTGAGTAGCTGGCACACAGGAGGGAGCCATTAGAAAAAGCTCCAGAGGTAAGCGGCGGGCATAGTTCATTACATACCTCATACCCTCAAGTCCGCAAACATTAGCCAGCTCGTGGAGGTCTGTAATCACAGCTAGGGTGCCTCGTGGTACCACCGCCTGGGCATATTGACCAACATTAAGCATAGAACTCTCTAGGTGGGTATGCCCATTGATAAGACCGGGGGCTAGATATTTGCCGGTTAAATCCAGTACCTGTTTAGCCTGGCTATAATCCCCTACCCCAGCAATCCGGTCTCCGCAGATAGCTACATTGCCTGGCTCAACCTCACCGGTGAAGACATTCACTATCTTGGCATTAGCCAGAATCAGGTCAGCCGGGAGTTCCCCTTTAGCTACTGAAATTAAACGAGACTCTTGGGATAACACTAATCCTTAATCTCCACAAAACATATATCGGGAAGATAACGAAACTTCTCATCCCAATCTATGCCATAGCCGACTATAAACTTATTGGGAACAGTAAAGCCTAAATAGTCAATAGTAACCGGAACCTGTCGCCGGGATAGCTTATCAGTCAGGGCACAGAGCCTTAATGAAGTCGGCTTTTTCTTGAGTAGATAATCCATGAGGAAGGTGATGGTGAGACCGGTGTCCACTATATCCTCGATAACTAATACATCCCTGCCTTTAATTGGAGAACGAAGACCCTGCACTACTTTAATCTTCCCTGGGCTTGCCCTACCCCGACCATAGCTGGATAATCTGATGAACTCCACTTCCAGCGGGAAATCAAGACGCCGAATCAGGTCAGCCATAAACACAAAAGAGCCCTTCAGAATACCTATCAAGATAGGGTGCTTGCCACGGTAGTCGTTGCTGATTTCAGCTGCCAGAGTATTGACAGTGACTTCTATCTCTTCCCGGCTAAAAAGGAGCTGAGGTTTAGGTTGAGAACCCATAGCTATCTTGAGATTATAGCCTTTACTTCCGGTCCTGTCCAGTAACGGTTAGCGGGATTGTTTATAAGGCAAAGGTGAGGTTTATAACCAGTCTCAAGATGAAAGCTTTAGCCGAGACGATTTAATGAGCTATTGACAAAATCTACCCTGTTTGTTAGTATGTCCCCATACCTAGATACTCTGTGCATATTCACTGTGTATTCATTGACAATTGGCAATAGTCTGCTGAAGGTCGATGCGGATAAGCGAACTCAAGTTAGGTGATACAATTCCTGCTTCATCCTTTACCCTCAAGCCAGACAAAATAAAGGACTATCTTGAGGCGGTAGAGGAATCGAGTGGCTATTTTACTCAGTGGTCTCAGGGTGAAATAGCCCCGCCTATTGCCTGTGCCAGCCTAGCCATGGCATCTCTGTTTAAAAACATAGAGTTCCCGGAAGGTGCGGTTCACCTATCGCAGGAAATTACCCTCCACAAACCGGTAAAGGTGGGGCAGACTTTTTTCTGCCATGCCTCAGTCATTCGTAATCAAGTGAGAAGGGACCTTCGTATTATGACCATGCAATTAGAAATAAGCGATGAGGGTGGTGAGGAGGTGCTGGAGAGCAAGACAGGCTTTATCCTCTCCGAGCCAGGAAGCAAGGTTTCTTAGAATGACTCTTGGAGAAAGGCAGATACCCCTGGAGCAAATTGTACCAGATATGTCACTATCTTCCTTGGTGAGAATACCCACCCAAGAGCGAATCGATCTCTATGCCAGAATGAGCGGAGACTACAATCCCATACACGTGGATGCTAACTATGCCAGAGAAACGCCATTTGGTGGGACCATCGCCCATGGTATGCTGGTATTGTCATATATTTCAGAGATGATGTTATCGGCTTTTGGTTCCCAGTGGTTTTCTACAGGATGGTTTTCCATCCGCTTCAAGTCACCAGCGCAGTCAGGCAAACGGGTTAAAGTTGAGGGCAGAGTACGCTCAGTCGAGCGGATGAATGGGCAGCTCAAGGTTGTCTGCAATGTTGCCTGTCGGGATGAGGCAGGCGATTCGATTATCGTGGGTGAGGCAGGGGTGACTGTAGACCTTACCGCTACTAATAACTAACTTACTGAGGTGGGAGATGAATCTATCAAAAGAAGGCAAATTGACGCGGGTAGCAGTAGATGCCATGGGTGGTGATTTTGCCCCTGCTGAGGTCGTTAAGGGCTCAGTAGATGCAGCCCGCAAGGGAGGAGTGGAGATTCTGCTTGTTGGACCGCAAGAAGTGGTCGAAAGCGAACTCAGCAAACACGATGTAAATGGACTCCCTATCCAAATTGTTCAGGCTAGTCAGTATTTAGTCGAAGGCGAGCATCCGGCAATGGCGATTCGGCAGAAACATGACGCCTCGATTGTGGTAGCCACTAAGCTAGTGCGTGATGGTAAGGCTGACGCAGTAGTGGGGGCTGGCCCGACCGGAGGAGTAGTTGCCTCAGCGCTTACCTTCCTTGGCTGTGTTGCCGGTTTATCACGGCCGGTGGTGGGTGGGCCATTCCTCAGATTAAACGAGAAAATGATAGCTATGGATCTCGGTGGCAATATCGATTGCCGGCCAGACCAGTTGCTGGATTTTGCTATTGTGGGTACAATCTATGCTAGGAAGTACCTGGGTATTGAAAATCCTCGGGTTGGGCTGCTAACCATCGGCGCTGAGGAAGGAAAGGGTAACGCTCAGAACCAAGCGGCATACCCCCTGTTTAAGGAGAGCGGACTTAACTTCATCGGCAATGTGGAAGGCCTTGATTTGCTCAGCCAGCGTGTTGATGTCATTATCTGTGATGGCTTTGTTGGTAATATACTGGTAAAATTCACTGAGGCTTTGGGACGTGCTACCGCTAAATGGCTGGAAAAAAACCTGTCTGGGGAAATAGATAATGATAAGTTGAAAGCGCTGACCGCTGCCTATATCGCCGAGACTAACCCGGCTGATGCTATGGGAGGCGGACCTTTGTTTGGTATTAACGGAGTGGCAGTGGTGTCTCATGGGCGAAGTCGGGCTCCGGAGATTACCGGTGCCATCACTGTGGCCTGCCGTACTGTAGAAACAGGTCTGGTGGAAAGCCTCAAGGTTGAGCTGGAGAAAGCTCACCAAGTAAGCAAATAGAGAGGAGTGATAAATGGCAACAGAAGATATTGTCAGAGACATAGTGACTAGAATTACCCGAAAGGACACTTCTCAATTTACATCAACTGCAACCTTTAAGGACTTCGAAGCTGACTCGCTGGACATTGTCCAGATTCTGGTGGCTCTAGAAGACGAGTTTGATATCGAGATCCTGGATGAGGAATTGCAAAATATAACTAATATGGGTGGCTTTGTTGCCTATATTGATGGCAAGATAACTGAGAAAGGCTAATTGGCCGAGCAAGGGTGTTGTTCTATGCTTGAAGGAAAGGTTGCCTTGGTCACTGGAGGTTCGCGTGGCATCGGAAGAGCTATAGCGCTAGAGCTAGCCGATGAGGGTGCTGACATTATCATTAACTATTTGCGCCACCGCTCCGCTGCCCAAAAGACCGCTGAAGAAATCCGTGAGAAGGGTCGGCGGGTTCATACCATAAGGGCGAATGTAGGTGAACCCGAAAAGATTAAAGCCATGTTTAACGAGATTGCTAGCATATTCGGTCATTTGGATATTCTGGTGAATAATGCCGCTTCTGGTGTGGCGCGGAGCGCAATGGAGCTAGACGAGCGGGGTTGGGACTGGACCATGGACATTAACGCTCGTGCCTTTCTGCTCTGTGCTCAGCATGCGGTTAAGTTGATGGAGGGGCGGGGTGGTAAGATGGTGGCTATCTCCAGTCTGGGCTCGCGGTTGGCTTGGCCTGTTTATACCGGGGTTGGTGTATCCAAGGCAGCCCTGGAGGCACTGACCAGGTATCTGGCAATTGAACTTGCCCCATACAATATTGCCGTTAATGCCATCGCTGCGGCTGCAGTGCAAACCGAGGCGCTAGATATCTATAAACCGGCTGAAATGCTGACTGAAACATGGCAAACCACGCCGGCAGGACGCATGGTACAACCTGAGGACGTTGCTAAGCTTGTTGCCTTCCTCTGCCGGGACGAGTCCTTTATGATTCGCGGTCAGACCATAATCATAGATGGTGGTTTCTCAATCGCCCCGCTGATTACATAAGTTCTTTATGGAGGAAAAGATGGCATATCCCCAAGTTGTGGTTACCGGGATGGGAGCAGTTACTCCTATCGGAATCGGATGTGATGCATTCTGGAAAAGTCTTGCCAATGGAGAAAATGGGGTTGCTCCGATAACAATATTTGATGTCTCTCGTTACCCGGTGAAGCTGGCGGCTGAGGTGAAGAATTTTGACCCGGCTGAATTTATGCCTCTCAAGCGGGTTGACCGGGCAGGTCGCTGCACCCAGTTTGCTATTGCTGCCATGAACGAGGCGGTCAAGCAGGCTGGCTTGGATATGTCACGGGAAAGACCAGAGCGAGTCGGAGTTATAATCGCTACCACCGGCATGGTTGGTGAACTCTACTACCATTCCGAGGTCTTACGCCAGCGTGGTCCTATGCGAATAGACCCGCTCCTCGCAGCTAAAGTTGGTGCTAATATGGTTCCGGTTCAAATGGCTATGGTTCTTGGTGCCAAGGGACCTAATTCCAGCATCAACAGTGCCTGTGCTACCGGTTCAGACGCCATTGGCATTGCCCTCAGTCACCTGCGCTTGGGACATGCTGATGTCATTATCGTTGGTGGTGCTGAGACTGTTATTGACCCTATCAGCGTAGCTACCGTAGGTCTACTGGGGGCTCTCAGTCGCCAGACTGACCCGGCTAAAGCTAGTCGCCCCTTTGACCTCGAGCGTGATGGCTTTATCTATGGGGAGGGGGCGGGTATTCTTGTCCTCGAGACATATGAGCATGCTATGGGGCGTGGGGCACCACTGCTGGCTGAGGTTGCTGGCGCTGGATGGAGTTATGATGCCACCAATGAAACTGCCCCTGATGCTGAAGGTGAGTCATTTGCTATAAAGGCGGCCATAGGAGATGCTGATATCTCGCTGCAGGACATAGATTATGTTAATGCCCATGGCACCAGTACTCGGCTCAATGATAAGACCGAGACTGCGGCTATTAGAATGGTTCTGGGGCGTCATGCCTACAATATTCCAATCTCGTCTAATAAATCGATGATTGGGCATTTGGCTTGCGCTGCTGGTTCAATTGAGGCTGTTGCCAGTGTGCTTACTCTACGCTATGGGATGGTGCCGCCGACTATTAATTATCGTACCCCCGACCCTGAGTGTGACCTGGACTATGTTCCCAACGTAGCCCGCAAGATGGAAGTAAGGACGATTCTGTCAAACTCCTTTGGAATGGGGGGACAGAACTGCTGCTTAATCCTGAGGAAGGTCGAGAAAAATAAATGAGTGAAAAAGAACTTCACGGCAAAGTAGCGGTAACAACCGGGGCTTCGCGTGGTCTGGGGCGGGCCATATCCCTGAAATTAGCCACCCTCGGTGCCAAGGTAATCATAAACTATAACCAATCACAAGAGAAGGCTCAACATGTGATGGAGGAAATAGAGCATCTGGGTGGTGAAGCAATGCTAGCTAGGGCTGATGTTTCTGATGCTCCGTCCGTCCGTAATATGATGAAGGCGGTTACAGACAGATGGGGGGCTATCGATATCTTGGTGAACAATGCCGGTATTAATCAAGACACACTAATCCTGCGCATGTCTGAAAATGCCTGGGATAATGTGCTGGCAGTAAACCTGCGGGGTGCCTTCCTCTGTACCAAGTTCGCCCTGCGCTCTATGATAAATCAGGGGTGGGGTCGTATTATCAATATCTCTTCGCTTGCTGGGCTAACTGGGAGCGCTGGCCAGAGTAATTATGCTGCCGCTAAAGGTGGGCTTATTGCCTTTTCCAAGAGCTTAGCCCGTGAACTTGGGCCTCGTGGTATTACGGTGAATGCCATTGCTCCTGGGTTCATCGAGACTGAAATGACTGATGTACTACCAGAGGAGTATCGAAAAGCTATCCTGGAGCGGATACCCGTGGGGCGGTATGGACAGCCTGATGATGTTGCTGAGCTCGTTGCCTTCCTTGCCAGCCAGCAAGCTAGCTATATCACAGGGCAGGTTATCAGCGTGGATGGCGGCATAATATAGGGTGAGAGATAAGGGGGATAGTTATGGCAAAAGTAGGTATTGTAACTGAGAGCACAAATTGCCTGCCACCTGAGCTAATCAAGGAGTATGACATCAGGGTAGTCCCATATACCGTTGTCATAGAGGATAAACCTTATCGGGACGGTATAGATATCACTACAGGTGAATTCTTGAAGATTCTAAAAACAGCTAAGAAGCTCCCCACCAGCGCTGCCCCCGCCGTGGGAGATCTTATAGATATTTTTAAGGAGCTGAGCCAGACCACAGATAACATTGTCTTCATCCATACTTCAGCTGCTTTGAGCGCTGCTACTCAAGAGGTAGGGCTTACCGCTAAGGATTTTATGAAGAAGGAAACACCTAAGGTTAACATTGAGCTTGTTGACTCTAGAATTAGCGTCGGAGGACTGGCGCTCATCGTCCTTGAAGCAGCTCGGGCAGCCCAAGCCAGCAAGGACTTAGAGCAAGTAATCGAGGTAGCTAAAGACATGATTCCACGGGTTCAATGGCTCGCTACGCTAGAAACTCTGCACTATCTGATAAAAGGAGGCAGGGCGCCCAAAGTCAGCGGATGGATCGGGGAGATGCTTAGTATAAAGCCCATAATAGGAATGTTTGATGCTCTGGGGACAGTTCAGGCAGTAGGCAGAGCCAGAACTAAAGGTAAAGCTATAGCTCGCCTTGTGGAGATAGCCAAGGAAAGACTAAACGAAAAAAGACAAGTGCACATGCTCATTCAATATGCTGGGTTCGCTGACGATGTTGAAAAGCTTAAGGAAATGCTTGGCTCTCAGCTGGATTGCGCTGAGCTTTATCTATCTGAATTATCGCCGGTGGCATGCGTTCACACCGGTGGTATCCTAATGCTATCCTTTTATGCCTAGGGGAAGGTCATCCCACCTAAACTCTCCATCTTGAGGGGTTTTTTATCAGTAATTGATATGGGACAATCTGATAGAGGAGGTAGGATAATGGGCACTTATATCATGCTGTTCCGCTTCACGGAACAAGGGATACGGAATGTCAAGGAGAGTCCAGCTAGGGTCGCTGCAGCCAAGCAAGCTTTTGCCGCCATGGGGGCGAAGGTGAAAGAGTTTTACTCAGTGATGGGCAAGTATGATACGGTCTTCATCCTCGAAGCACCGGACGATGAAACAGTAGCTAAGGCAGCTTTCACTATCGGTTCGCTGGGTAACGTACGCACCGAGACTCTTCGCGCCTTCACTGAGGCTGAATACAAGAAGCTCATCGCCGATTTGCATTGAGTAGTTGTAATGGATTCGCAATTCACCTTTGTCGGTAGAATTGAGCGGAGAGCCTAACGAAATTTAGGTTCTACAATGGGTTATCAACTCGACTTGCCAGTATAGCGAATACCCTGCTAGACAAAAGAGCGCTTTGTCAAGCGACTAGTTGGCTTCTCTATGGGAAATGATAATAAGGCAACGGCAATACGAACTTGGCTTCGGATATTGCTAATTATTGCGGGAACATTTTTTGTGGGGCTGGGAATTGTCGGAATATTTGTGCCAGTATTGCCTACCACTCCTTTTCTCTTACTTGCTGCTGCATGCTATGCAAGAAGCTCACAAAGGTTTTACGGCTGGCTCTTGAATAACAAATTGTTTGGAAGCTACATTAGGAACTATCTAGAGAGAAAAGGGATTCCACTAAAGGCAAAAGTCGTAACCGTTACTTTACTATGGATAACAATCGGATCTTCAGTCGCATTTGCGGTCGAGATTCTTGTTGTCAAATTGATTCTGGTCCTAATCGCTATTGGCGTCTCTATACATATCCTATCTGTCCGAACTTTGAAGTAATGAAAGATCGGATGTTATCATAGAAGTCAGCCATCTCGCCGCAGTTTAGCGATACAGCACGTGGCACAATTGCTTGTTCTGTCAACCCATTGAACAGAATTGCATTTTGTCAAATCACATAATGTGACGGATTGTTATCCCTACTCTTTCTCAGCAATGCTTCCGTCAAGTTTCCTAACCGCATGCACGAAGCGTTGACAACTTTGCTACCAAGACCTAAGATTATCCCAAGAATAGAAACTCGGGGGGCGTACATGACAAGCAAAAAGCACTTCACTACCGAAGAAGCCAAACGAATTGGTGAGGCCTTAGGTATTGATTGGAGCAAGTTCGATGTTGAGCAATATAGGATGGGCCTTGATGTCGAGCTTGAGCACGGTCTGATTGATCCACATACCAATGTTACTAACGATGATCCTATGATGACCGGGAAAATTGCTTTAGCTCATCTCAATGAATTTCCAGATTACTACACGAGGCTTGAAAAGATGGAAAGGGAAGCCGAAGGTAGGTGAAGTAATTCTTAGGTATGATAGGCCAAATTGTAAAAAATAAACGAGTAATTGAGTCTGTTGGAGGCTCATATTCTGAACGAAAGTGCATTTTCACCAATATAATAGTAGAAGGAGGGTATTATGAAAAAAAGACACCTCACAACAAATCAAGGTGTGCCGATAACTGACAACCAGAACTCTTTGACCGTTGGCGAACGTGGTCCGGTACTGTTACAGGACGTCCAGTTTATTGAGAAGGTGGCTCATTTTGACAGGGAACGCATCCCGGAAAGGGTTGTCCATGCCAAAGGAGCGGGAGCACATGGCTATTTTCAGGTTTACAAGAGCATGAAGCCCTATACCAAGGCTAAATTCCTTCAGGACCCGGAGAAAAAAACCCCCGTGTTCGTGCGGTTTTCGACTGTCACTGGAGGGCGGGGCTCGGCGGATACGGTTCGGGACCCCCGTGGCTTTGCCGTCAAGTTCTACACCGAGGATGGCAACTACGACTTGGTTGGCAACAATCTCCCCGTATTTTTCATCCGGGACGCCATTAAGTTCCCCGATATGGTTCATGCCTTCAAGGGCGCGCCAGATACTAATATTCCTTCAGCATCTTCGGCACATAACCGCTTTTGGGATTTCATATCCCTAACACCAGAATCAACTCACATGATTATTTGGCTGTTTTCTGA
>Ga0209427_10000916_pt1 | contig 32952 bp, 31 predicted proteins | sample DeeMarSWOR136_30_FD_187465 | JGI IMG/M metagenome (GOLD analysis project Ga0209427, IMG submission 187465) | Marine sediment microbial communities from White Oak River estuary, North Carolina - WOR-1-36_30 (SPAdes) (version 2) | ecosystem: Environmental > Aquatic > Marine > Intertidal zone >...
GATCGCGATCGGCCTGGGCAGTAAAGCCGGGATGGCCACGTCCGGTGGTTCAGGAACGGTGTACATTGATGATATCCGGCTGTACAGGCCGGAACCGGAGCCAGAACCACAACCGCAGCCATAGGTTGTGACGCAAACGGCAACCCGAAGTAGCATCCGTCTGGGGCCTATGCCGATTCACTCGTCACGGGCCCCAGTCGCTTTGATGACCGAATTGTCGGCATCATGCTGCAAAGGGCAGTTGCACATAGCTGTACGCATCGTCTTCCTCGAACCGATGCCGAGATCTCACTTCCTCTGCACAACCCCGCGGTTTTTTTGCCACGTTTTTATCGTGCGCGCATTTATAATAGTGATGGTAGTTGGCAGCGTAAAACTCCGGAGTGCCACCCGCGTGGATGACGGGAAGCAAATGGCGGACGATGGCCGGATGATCGCCCGGGCACATCGCGATCCCGCCGCCTTTGTCCAATTGTATCGGAAGTACTACGATGCGGTATTTCGTTACTGTGTACACCGGCTGTTTGAGCGGGCTGCGGCTGAAGATATGACTTCCGATGTCTTTCTCAAGGTCGTCGAAAACTTTGGAAGCTTCAGAGGGAATGAGCAACAGTTTCGCAACTGGCTGTACCGGATCGCTACGAATGCTGTTAATCAGCATTTGAGAAAGGCCGAGCGACGAAGCAGTCTGTTGAAAATGGCTCGCGAGCAACCTGATGATCGGGTGGCCGACTGTGAAGAATCTTTCGAGAAGCGGATTCTTTTAAGAGACGCCGTACTGGCCTTGAGACCTCGCTACCAGACGATCATCACCTTACGTTTTTTCGAGAAAATGAAATTAACTGAAATTGCCGTGGTGCTTGGAAGTCATCCCGGCACCGTCCGCAGCCAATTGGCACGGGCGCTTGCTAAGCTGCGAAGGGTATTAGGTCCGAAATTCGAAGAGGAATCGAAGGTCGTCAAAAATGGATAATCTCGAAAAACAGTTTGAAGACTTCATCAGCGATATCAAACTTGATGATACACCTTCGGCCCATCATCGAGACAAACTCGAACAGGACCTACTCGCTGCTATGGTCAAGCAAACTCGGCAAAAAGGACAATCTTCAAGAATCTGGAGAACACTCATGAAAACTAAAATCGCAAAATGTGCTACCGCCGCCGTGATCACTCTGGCAGTTATACTCACAATAACGCTATTCGGCCAATTGGATTCGCCTACCTGGGCCATTGAGCAGAGTATCGAGGCCCTGGATCGGTTCAGAGCTGTTTGTGTGGAAGGATTGGATACGGAACGGACCTGGAAAGAAGACGGCAGTTTAGAGCAAAAGCCGTTCAAATCGTGGGCCGTAGCCGATAAGGACCAGACAATGGTCGAGAAGTACCGATACGAGGTCGATGGTGTTCCTCTTCTCACAACGAATGGTAAAAAGACCTGGCGATACGATCCAAAGACAAATACGGTACGGATCGAAGACTGTCCCTACGTGGCGTCTGAATGTTGGTTTGGGAGCCGGTTCCTCGAACAACTGGAGGACTTTCGTAGTAAAGGTGTGTTTACATGTTGGGAAGTGACCTATGGCAAAGATCCCGCCGCGGGCAACCAACGTGTTTTCCTGAGGATTGCTTGGCTCGACGGACGTTTTAACGGCCCTAGATCAATGCGGATTGAGTTTGATGTGGATAGCAAGCTGCCTGTTGGTCTCAAACAATGGGAGAATGCCAACTGGAAGGGCCCGGCCACCCTGATTGCGGAAAAGATCACATATCATGAGAACCTTCCGGACGATCTGTTCGAGTATGAGATTCCTGAAGGGGCCACGATGATTGAGCGATAACAAAGGAAGATAAACATTGACGAACACGTCATTGATCGACAGGCGCTGCTGGATGGTTTCTTCCGGCAGCGTTTTTTTTTACCTTTGACAGGGAAGACTATTTCTATCGGAGAAAAAAACATCTTCTTTAGACTAAATCCGGCTGGAAGGTTGTATTATAAGTGATGAACGGTCGTTCAAAGTCGAGCATGTGAGACGTCAATGATAGAAGATAAGCTGCTTATCTGGAGATTGAAGTCCGGCGACAAAGCCGCGCTGGCGCGCATCTACGAGAAGTACAAAATCGACCTACTTAGAATTGCGACCGGTCTGTTGAACGAAACGAGCGTGGCTGAGGACGTTGTGCACGATGTTTTCGTCACGTTTGCACAATCTTCGGGCAGGTTAAAGCTGGGCGGTAATCTCAAAGGCTATCTGATAACGTGCGTTGCTAATCACGCTCGCAATAGCAAGCGCGTCCAGCAACGGCGGCAGGCCGTCTGCCTCGACGAGGCCGAGCCCGTGATATCGGATTCGGACCAGCCCGAGCGATGGATCATCCGCAACGAAGAATTGGACACTTTGAACAACGCGATGGCACAGCTTCCGTACCCTCAGCGGGAGGTCGTTGTCCTGCATGTGCAAGGTGGAATGAAATTCAGGACAATCGCCAAATCTCAATGTGTGTCTATCAACACGGTTCAGAGTCGGTACCGCTATGGTTTGGATAAACTGCGGTCCCTGCTGAACAGCGAGGTGGAAAAATGAAGCCGGCGGAAGATGTAGAAAGATTCATTAAGAACGTACCTGTCAGTACGAGTGCACAAAGGGACAACGAGATACGTGACGAAGTCCTCAGTGCACTGGAACAATCACAAAAGGCATACTCGGCCGGTCTTGAGCCGAGTCTATGGAGAATAATTATGAAGAGTCAAATCACAAAATTAGGTGCCGCAGCGGTTGTAATAATGGCGGTGCTTGTTGGCATGCATTATTTGGGCGGCTCATTTGACGGCGCAGGCGTCGCGTGGGCCGATGTTCTGGAGCAAATGAGTACTTTCCGGCCGTATACGTGCACGTACACCGTACAAGCCGAAGGTATCCCTACTCAAACAAAACATCTCATGCGATTTAGTCTTACTCGGAGACGGGAGATTCGCTCTGACGGGATCATCCTGGTATTCGACCTTGCTGTACCAAAGTGTCTCACTTTGGTGCCGGAAAAGAAACAGGCCATTGAACGGATATATGACATGGAGCCACGTACTGATCCTGATTTATTGAAACTTGTCAGGTCAATGGAGAGCAGGGCCTCCGGAGAGGGGCGCGTTCAGGAAATCGGCGTGAAGAAGATCGAGGGGCATGTAGCTAAAGGCTTTCGCTCTTCGGGCAAATTCAATGATATCACCGTTTGGGCCGACGTAGTAACGAAACTTCCGGTCCGCGTTGAGATCATCCATGTGGGCCCGGGTACGAAGATAATTATGGGTGAGTTCACCTTTGATGTGGACCTTGATAAGGCCCTTTTCAGTACGACCGCACCTGATGGTTATACCGTCGAGAAAATCGATGAGAAGGTCGAGAAGCGCAAGCTCACTGAGGCGGATCTCATCGAAGGACTGCGCGTGATAGCGACTTTGCTGGATGGACGGTTCCCTCCCGGAGTTGAGCTAAGAGAGGTGCAGAAGGTATTAAGGGAGTACATCAAACAGAATAGTCTCTCTGAATCCGAGATCAAAGAGCGGCTTACATCGGTTGTGGAAAAATGGAGAAAAGCACACTCGTACATCATTTTCTTGAAAAAGGAAAGAGAAATTCGCGACTTTCATTATGCCGCCGAGGGTGTGAAACTTGGCGATGCCGGCAAACCACTCATCTGGTGGCTTCCCAAAGATTCTGAAAGCTGCCGCGTTATTTACGGTGACTTGAGCGTTCGGGATGTTGCGCCGGAAGATCTGCCAAACTAAATCTACCCGAAGAGACCACATTCATCACAAAAGCCGGGCGGGAATTAGCTCGGCCTTTTTCGTGCGCCATGTCGGGCAGAATCCGATTTTTTATACTAAAGCATTCATCCAAGTCGTCATAGTATTGATGGTCGTTAACTCTGGACAACACCTTTGACTACGGTAAGAATATTGCTGTATGCGGGATTGTAGGTTATGGAACAACATTTCGAACAAGAGACAGCTCGCCTTATAAAATCCTGGATGCGGCATGATCGGAATTTGCTGCGCGATTATCTCGTCCAGGATGTGGAGGATCCGCGTATCAACGTGCAGAGTTTCCTGACACGTCACTCTCTCATTCGGCGGCTGTTCGGCAACCAATTCGACGATCTGATGGAACACGAGCTGCGGTTCGGCCTGGTGATGAATTGGCTGCTCCGACTCCTCAGAGAATCCGTTCAGGCTTGGCAGTTGCAGGCTGTGCTCGATGCGTTGCTGGCAGGGGAAGATCATGCCGAGGGGCTGGAAATCCCTTCGTATGTATCTGAGACTTTTGCCGCACTGGCGTTTCCGAACTACATTTGCGATCTGCTTAATTGGTCGCCGGTTGAGACGACCAATGGTCCAATACCGCCGTATCTCTTGTACACGTTTCAGACGATTTGGCGTGAGGTACTGGCCGGCGAGCGGCCGCGGCACCTCTCCGTGCTGGAGCCGGCGTGCGACTCGGCCAACGACTTCCGTTTCATCAACGCTTTCGGTATCGGCCGATTGTTAGACTACACGGGATTCGACCTGTGCGAGAAGAATATCCGCAACGCCAGACAGATGTTTCCGGAAGCGCGCTTCAAAGTGGGCAATACGCTTGAGATTGATGCCGGGGATAAGTCGTTCGATTATTGCTTCGTACACGATCTGTTCGAGCATCTATCAATCGAAGCAATGGAGGCGGCAATCGGCCAGATATGTCGCGTCACGCAACACGGCATTTGCGCCGGATTCTTCAATATGCACGACGGGAGCCAACACGTCGTCAAAACCGTTGACGACTACCAGTGGAACAAGCTCGGCATGGCCAAGGCGAAGGCGCTTTTCGAGCGATACAGCTTCGTCGTGGACGCGATCCACATCGACACGTTCTTGCACTCACAGTTCGGCTGCGGGGACACGCATAACAAGGGAGCGTACACCTTCACCGTCCACCGATAACTCCATCACCGGCAGGTTGGTTGCCGCGCTTCGCCCCAAGTCAAACAAACTCACAAATCACCGTCGGGCTATGAACTTCTCCACACCGCTGGTCTGTACGATCTTCAACTCCGGCTGAGAGGTCATGAGAATCGCTTCGGTGCCCGGGCGTTCCTCAATCAAGGCCAGGCCCTTTTCGGCCCCAAGGACACTGACCGAAGTCGCCAGGGCGTCGGCATCCGTTGCGTTGTCCGCGATGATCGTAACGCTCGAGAGGCCTCCGGCGCTCGTACCTGTCTTGCGGTTTATAATGTGGCTGTAGCGTTTGCCCGCGATGAGAACATACTGCTGGTAATCTCCGCTGGTGGCGACCGCGGCATCGGTGACGTTGAGCGTCAGCACAAGCCCGCCGCCGCCAAGACCTTCGATTGCCGAATTCGGGTCCTGTAGCCCGACGAGCCAATGGTCTCTATCTTCGGGCGGCGAGCCGAAGCATCGAACGTCTCCGCCGATATCGACCATCGCCCCGATCGCGCCGCAGCGCCGGGCGGCCTCGATGGCCTTGTCAACGGCATAGCCCTTGGCAATCCCGCCCAGATCCAAACGCATCCCGTCAACAGCGAATCGCACCGTCCTTTTTTCACGATCCAGTTTCAGCTTTTCAAAACCCACTTTCGCCTTGGCTTGCACGATCTGCTCGGCGCTGGGGGCGACTCGCTCTTCTTTTGCCTTGTGGAACAGATCGACCAAAGGTCCCACGGTCACATCGAATGCGCCGTCCGTTAGTCTGCTGAACTCAACGCTCCTTTGCAGGACCTCGTAGGTAGACTCGCTGACCTGGACCGCTCTTTCGGCGGCCTCTCTATTGACCCGGCTGATTTCCGAATCGTCGATGTAATCGCTCATCAGTTCGTCAACCTTGCGAATCTCCACCAATGCGGCTTCGACGCACCGAGTGCCGGTGCCGGCGTCTTTCGCAACGACGACGATGCGGGCGAATGTCCCCATGACGAGCTGGTAGCCGCTGTCGGCTTTGATCCGCTTCCTGCCGGAAAATAGAAGAAGCGACACGACCGCCAGAGAAAGGCAAAAGACGATAACCGCAACCCGGTTGATTTTCTTGTCCATGAGCCATCTCGATACGTTGGCTGCCAAACGATAATCAATAGAAAATAACGTAAGATGGTTTTATAATATCCATATGGGCAAAAGCCAAGGGCAAATATTAGCCGGACGCGTGGAGCGAGAATTCCTGCCGTTTGTACGCCGGCCGGGCCGGTACATCGGCGGTGAGATCAACCAGATCAGGAAGGACCTGTCACGGTGTGAGCTGACCGTCGCGTTGTGCTTTCCCGACGTGTACGAAGTAGCCATGTCGCATACGGGTCTGGCGATTCTTTACGATTGTTTGAACAAACTCGCCGGCGTCGCCGCCGAGCGGGTCTTCGCACCGTGGCTCAATGCCGAGAAGATTCTCCGCGAGAAGAAGATTCCGTTATTCAGTCTGGAGTCCAGGGCGTCGCTGAAGAGCTTCGACGTTGTCGGCTTTAGCTTGACGAACGAACTTTGTTACACCAATGTGCTCAATATGCTGGACCTGGCCGGCCTGAATGTCCGAAGCTGCCATCGAGGTGAGGACGACCCGTTGGTTATTGCCGGCGGCGGGATGGCCAACTGCTGTGAGCCTGTGGCGGCGTTTATCGACGCGTTTGTCTTGGGTGAGGGCGAAGAGGCTGTGGTCGATCTGGCTCGATTGATCGCAGCGCAAAAGGTGGCCGGAGCAGCGAAAAAGGAAACTCTCCACCTCATCGCCGAGAAATTTGACTGGGCGTACGTTCCCGAGTTCTATACGGGGCGCAAGCTGCAGAACGCTGTGGTCCGGGATTTCGAGAATGCCCCCGTGCCGCTTCGACCCATTGTTCCATTTGTGCAGGCCGTGCACGAGCGGGTCAGCGTCGAGATCATGCGCGGCTGTCCCGGCCGGTGCCGCTTCTGCCAGGCGAGCTTTTGCCGAAGGCCGATTCGTTATCGCAGCGTCAAGAGGATCATCGACATCGCCAAGGCGTGCTATCATTCGACGGGTTTCGACACGGTCAGCCTGCTGAGTCTATCGAGCGCAGATTATCCGAACCTCGAAGAATTGGTCGCCGGATTAGGCGCCTATTTCCAGGATAGGCACGTCGGCCTATCGCTGCCGAGCCTTCGCGTCGATAAGCAGTTGAAGCTGCTGCCCAAGCTGCTGACCTCCGTCAGAAAAGGCGGCTTGACCATCGCCGTCGAAGCGGCCAGCGAGCGATTACGGCAGATCATCAACAAGCCCCTCAAAGATGAAGATTTGTTCGCGGCCGTCGAAGCGGCGCACCGGTCCGGCTGGCAAAAACTGAAGCTCTACTTCATGGTCGGCCTGCCCGGCGAGACCTTAGACGATGTCAAACGCATCGTCCAGCTCTCATTCGAATTGGCGACGCTGAGAAAGTTGGTGGATGGGAAGACCGGGCAGATCAACATTACCGTTAGCTGGTTCGTCCCGAAGCCACACACGCCGTTCGGCTGGCTGGGCCAGAAGCCGAAATCCTACTTCGAGCAGGCCCGGCAGTTGATCCTCGACGAGAAGAGGAGACTGCGCGCCAAGTTCCTGCAATTCAAGTTCCACGATATCGACCGCAGCCTGTTAGAATCGGCCATCGGCCGGGGTGACAGGCGCCTGTGCGACATCATCGAGGCCGCCTGGCAAGCCGGCGCAAGATTCGATTTGTGGGATGAGTGTTTCGACCCTGCCCTGTGGCAACAAGCCTTTGAAGAATCCGGCTTAGACCTCGACCAATTTGCCCAAAAGCGATTCGATCCTGAAGAATCCCTCCCCTGGGACCACCTCGGCGGTCCGGACAAAAAGTATCTATTGAAACATTTGGAAAAGGCGAACAAAGATATTGGAAATGTAGAAATTTAATCGTTATATTGGTGAAAACGATGCGAATCGCAAAAATAGTACCGTATGTTATTTATATCATTGCCTTTTCTTTTGTCTGTTCATTAGCGAGTGTGCTGCATACGGCCTTGACTGTATGGTCTTGGGATTATTCAGTGGGTTCTTTCACTTCGGTATCAGATATTATTCGTCAGTTTCCCGAATATATATTCTATGCTGTTTTGCAGGTCATTGCAGCGCTCTTGACAGTACGGCAACTTTCACTAAGGAAATTGTTTTATCTCTCCTGTATCTTCTGCTTCATAAGTGCATTACTTGTTGGTCTCCATCATCAAATGGTTAAGGTTTTTAGTGGATTGTCTTTTCCTTTCCTTCTGATAGGCCAAGTCCTCCCCTATGTGGCCCCAGTAATCATACTCGCCTTGATTAGAAGAAAAAAGATAGATTCTGAACCGGTGCCAGATATTGAGGAAGGTACAAGGTGGGTTTCTACCAAGCCTGAAGTTGCGAGTGATAATGTCACTACAGGCAAAATAAAGGCTTTATACATGAGGTATTGGTGTGTATTCGATATTTTTCTTATTATTGTTGTCTTTTGTTATGGTACTCTACACGATCCCTTTGGATTCATGATGTATGTCTGCGGATTATACAATCAACTGGCGATAATGGCTGTGATGACGTTTATCTGGGTGATTTGGTTAGTACCGGTAGCGTTATGTTACGGGGTATTACTGCTGCGTTCGATCATTAGTTGGCCTCGACATATAAAGAAAAAATCGGTCCTTTTGTTATTACGTCTGCTTGTGATTTTCGGTCTTGGGGCTTATCTAGTACTCCCCTTTACACCGGTGAGACCTCATGGATTCAACGTGTATATAAAAGGATTCGAGAAATACATTCGAGCCAAAGCAGACATTGCTGGAATTAGAAGCTGGCTCGACACGCTTGAGCCGGATGATTGTGTGGTGTACAATATTACCAATGCACACGATGGAACGAAGAGCAGTAGTCCAAAAGATCTCCAGGAGCAAGAATGGCCTGAGGTGATAAGTACGCTGAAACCACGGTACGTCACGCTATCAGTAGATGCAGACAAGCATCCGAAGGTGCGGCTTAATTGGGGAAGCGGCTTTTTGGGAAGCTGGGGCTTAGTCGTCGGCAATGAGGCGATGCCGACACCAGAATCCGACCTTTCCCAATATGGGGAATATAGACGAGAAATTCATAAAGGAACCTATATATGGTATGGGATTGAGTAAGGTGGAACCTCGCCGTTCCATTCTAAAATTTCAGAGTGCTGGTTACAATTCGAATAGGGTAAAAGGAGTTGTTATGCAGACGTTATGTTATATTCGGTGGTAAGGAAATCTTGTAACTTCATTCTTAGGCTTTATGATATTGATGAGTATTACTACTCTGAATGCTGAGACTTCTAGTCCACTTATCCAGTTGTCTGATGATGTGATGGTGAGGAAACTTGCGGAGGGAGTGTGGTTACATGCGACGTATTTTGATATCTCCAGCTATAAGAGTGTTCCGGCGAATGGGCTGATTGTGATGGATGGCCAATGCGCTGTGATGATCGATTTGCCCTGGATGGATGGGCTGGCGGGGGTGTTGTTTGATTGGGTGACTCGTGAACATCAAGCCAAAATTCAAAAGGTCGTGCCCACGCGTTTTCATATCGACTGCGCTGGGGGGCTGGCCGAGGCGCATCGACGAGGGGCGGAGTCCTTTGCGCTGAAAAAGACGGTCGAGCTGTTGAAAAAGGACAATAAGCCGGTCCCTAAGAATTGGTTCACTGAGCGGATGGGCCTAAGCTGTGGAGAAACCCACGTGGAGCTGGCCTTTTTGGGCGGGGGGCATACCGCGGATGATATCGTGGTCTGGATTCCGGCGAAGAGGATCTTGTTTGCCAGCTGCCTGGTGAAGTCTCTCAACGCGAAAAATACCGGCAATATCGAAGACGCCGACCTGGATGCGTATCCCATCACGCTCAGGAAGGTCAAAGAAACCTATCCGGACGCGAAGATCGTCGTCCCCGGCCACGGCCGGCCCGGCGGCTTCAATTTCGTCGATCATACGATCACACTCTGCAAAGGTAGGAAATGATGGGATTATCGAAGAAAAGAGATTGCTTCGTCGCTCTGCTCCTCGCAATGACAAAAAGGGCGTTTTCATGTCATTGCGAGTGATTCGGAGAATCGCGCGGCAATCTCAAGCATCACCATGAGTTTTTCACGAATCGCAAGATGTTATCTCTATATTACTGTTGAGGTTCAAGGCTGAGATATGAGTGAATTCATCATCCGACAATATGACGTAGCCGATCGGGACGATGTGATCGAGCTGTGGAGGCAATGTGGTTTGGTGGTTCCACAGAATGATCCGCGCCGGGATATCGAGAGGAAACTCAGGGTGAATCCGGAATGGTTTCTGGTGGGGCAGCTCGAAGGTCATATCATCGCGACGTGTATGGCGGGTTACGAAGGCCATCGCGGCTGGATTAATTATCTGGCCGTCGCGCCAAGGTATCGGCGCCGGGGTTTTGCCGCGAAGCTCATGCGGGAGGCCGAGCGAATATTGCGAAAAGCCGGCTGTCCGAAAATCAACCTTCAAATCAGAACATCCAATTCCGACGTCATTGAATTCTATAAAGCGATAGGATACAGTATCGACGACGTCGTGAGCATGGGCAAGCGTCTCGAGCAGGATCAGCGGTAGCCGGAGAAACGGGAACGATTGGCTTTGTGATGGGATAAACGATGAATCACCTGGACAGCTTTGAGACCGAGAGGCTTCAAGCCGAGCGATTACAGGAAGACCATTTCGAGCTCATTCATCGAATGCACCAGGATGAACGCGTCATGGCCCACCTCGGCGGTCCGCGCTCGCCGGAGCAAACGTCGGACTATATGGAGCAGAATCTGACCCACTGGGCCGAACATGGCTATGGGATATGGATCCTCAGCGAGCGGGCGACCGGACACTTTGCCGGCCGGGGTGGGCTGCGCAGCGTGGTACTGGGAGGAAAGGATGAGGTCGAAGTGGCTTATGGGCTGATGCCTGAATTTTGGAATCAGGGGCTGGCGACGGAATTTGTCAGGGCCGTTGTGCGAATAGGGCTCTCAAACATAGGGCTTTCGAGCCTGGCTTGTGTCACGCAGCGGGAGAATACGGCGTCCCTGCGCGTCCTGAAGAAGGCGGATTTCCATTTCGAGCGGGACATCATCTATAAAGGAACACCGAGTTTGCTCTATCGGCGAGACATCACGCGAACATTGTGTACGGGAAGCTGGACGGAGTCGGAATTGATTTTAGAAGAAGTGTTCGACGAAGCCCGAATTCAAACGGTCGAGAAGCTGGCCTATGAGATATGGAACGAGCATTTCACGCCAATCATCGGCAAGGCCCAGGTGGATTATATGCTCGAAAAATTCCAGTCGATCAAGGCTATCTCCGGACAAATCGAGCAGTGCTTTCAGTATTATCTGATTAAGACCGACGAGGACTATATCGGATACACGGGTGTGCAGCCGAAGGAGGACGAACTGTTCCTGAGTAAGCTCTATATCACGGCCTCTCAACGCGGCAAGGGCTACGGACGCAAAATCGTTCAATTTCTCGAAGGGATGGCAAGGGATAAAGGACTCAATACGATTACGCTGACGGTGAACAAGAATAATCTGGACACGATCAAGGCGTATGAAAAATTCGGCTTCGAGAATCTCGGGCCTGTGGTTCAGGACATCGGCGGCGGATTCGTCATGGACGACTATCGAATGGCGAAGCAGATCGAACAGCAGGGAACCTCGTGATTTATATTTGCAGCGAAAGATTTGAGTACATGGGAAGCTGTGTTAGGTTATCGGGATATCCGGTGAGTCCGGGCATCCGGCAAGCTTACGGATTCATTCCTGATGTTCTGATTCCCTGATATCCTTCATCCTGATAACCTGGTATCCTGATCCCCTGATTTGTGATTGAAAAGGAAACGACAATATGCCGTCTGAGATTGTAAGTCCAATCCAGCGCATGTTTGCGGAAGTGCCCGCGACGTATGAGCGGGTGAACCATGTTTTGACGCTGGGGCTCGATATCGTCTGGCGGAAGAAGGCGGCGCGCATGGCCGCACAGGCCGGCGGCACGAAATGGGTCGATATGTGTACCGGAACCGGTGAGATGGCGGTGTATCTGAGCCGGCTGGCGCCGGAGGAGACGGAAGTTTTTGCGGTCGATTTTTGCGAATCAATGATGGAAAAGGCCCGCCGGAAGCCGCAGGCCGAGCGTATCCAGTTTGTCGCCGCCGATATCAGGGACTTGCCTTTCGACGATGAGAGTTTCGATTTGGTTACGATGTCGTTCGCCACGCGTAACATCAACGTGAGCAAAGAAATACTGATTCAAAGCTTTGCCGAGTACCACCGGGTTTTGAAGCCGGGCGGGCGCTTCGTGAACCTGGAGACCAGCCGGCCGCCGTTCTCGCCTATCAGAAAAGGCTTCGACCTCTATGTGAAGCTCTTTGTCAAGCAGATCGGTGGTCGAATCTCCGGATCGCGGAGAGCATATGCCTATCTGGCCGGGACGATCCCCCGTTTTTACCCGGCGGAAGAATTAGCCGACATTATGAAACAGGCTGGATTTGAGGATGTTACCTTCCAACGGCTCCTTTTCGGAGCAGCCGCAATTCATCAGGCAGAAAAACGGTAACATATGTCGTTTTCCTATTTGAAAGATGAACAATTTAACTTGTCCTAAATGTGAGATAGCGCTGAGCATGAAAATGACGCCGGAAGGCGCCCTTTGGGAATGTGAAACGTGCTCGGGAGCTGCGGTTAATGTAGCCGTGTTGCGGAAGTACCTCAGCGTCGAGATCGTCGGAGATTTCTGGCTCAAGGCGACGACCGAAAGTGCGCCATCGGACAGGAAGTGTCCGAGTTGTGCTCAAATGTTTAAGGAGTTCATCGTAGGCGAATATAATCGAAAGGTCAAACTCGATCTGTGCAAGAGATGCCAGTTGATCTGGTTCGACCGAAGTGAGCTGGAGATGTTCCCACGTGCTGAGAAAGTGGATTCAGATACAAAACGGTATATTGCGGCGCCCAGAACGGGAATTGAAACTCCGTTTGTTTATGAAGACGAAACGGTCGGGGGTATTGCGTATCTCTGTTTGGAGGCTCTGTGCGAAGCTATTCGGTTGTTTTTGTTTCGAAGGTGATTTCGAGAGACTCCAACGATAACGAGATCAATGAATCGGTGTGATCATATTGAGGTATCACAATGAAGCCGAAAGAGCTATGTGAAGACATCCGGGATTTTTGCCGGGCCAATGCCGATGAGGCCGTCATCAGGAAATATTCACGATATTTCAAGGAAGGTTATGACGCTCACGGCGTCTCGAAAGAGAAGTATGAGGAGAAAGTTGATTCACTCCAAAATGATCAGCGCATCACGATGAAGTTGGTGCTGAGTGCGAGCCGGGATTTGATTAAAAGCGGAAAATATGAAGAAACCAGTTTCGCGATTCGTTTGCTCTGTGGATTTGCAGAGCAATTCACGATTGCTACGTTCCAAGAGATTGAAAAATGGTTTATGATCGGCATCAACAACTGGGGCCATACGGATGTGCTTTGCGGGCTGCTGATTAAGCCGTTTTTCGAGAAGGAGATCATATCGCTGGAAAGTCTTTCCGACTGGCGCACGGCGAACAATAAATATCAGCGGCGGGCCGTGCCGGTGGCTATGCTGGAGCTGCTCAAATCGACAAAAGATTATGCCCCATTGTTTGATTTTATTGAGCCGCTCATGATAGATAACGAACGCGTCGTGCATCAGGGTTTGGGTTGGTTTCTAAGGGAGGCATGGAAGATTAAGAAAAAACAAACGGAGGCGTTTTTGCTCAAATGGAAGAACGATGCTGCCCGGGTGATCTTTCAATATGCGACGGAAAAGATGACGCCTGAACAGAAGAAGCGTTTCAGGAGAGAGAAAAAGTGAATTCCAAGTTGAAAGAATTGTACGTTACCGACAGGGAGAAATGGCGTCGGTGGCTTTCTCGACATCATGCCAAAGAGGCCGGGATATGGCTGGTTTTCTACAAGAAGGCGACATCCAAGCCGACGATAGACTATGAGGATGCGGTTGAAGAGGCGTTGTGTTTCGGATGGATCGACAGTATTATCAAAAAGGTTGACAGGGAGAAATATGTCCGCAAATTCACGCCCAGAAAAGAAAAAAGCGGATGGTCGCAGCTTAATAAAAAGCGGGTTAATAAGATGATCGAGCAGGGGAGGATGACCGAGGCCGGGATGGCCGTGATAAAGGAGGCGAAGAAGACCGGACTCTGGAACCAGGATGTCCGGCCACAGATATCCTTTGAGGTCCCACCGGAATTCGCCAAGGCGCTGGCTCAGAACAAGAAGGCGAAAGAGAATTTCGACAAGCTTGCGCCTTCCTATCGCAAGTACTATATCGGCTGGATCGTCGTGGCCAAACGGCCGGAGACGAAAACGCGGCGAATCGCCGAAGCAATCGCGTTGCTGGAGAAGGGCAAGAAACTCGGAATGAAATGATGCGTGAAGATAGTCTCGATCAACCGCTGTACGTGTCCAGGAGATTGTTCAGGAATCTCTGGCAGCAGTATCGGATTTACACCGACCGGATCGAGTTGCGGTCCTGCGTTGGTCGGAAGGTGATTCGTGTGGAAGATATCATAGATGTGGAAGTGCGCCCCCCGGTGGTGATCGGCGACCTGTTCAGACGTAAAGGCTTAGCACGGAGCTTCGCCCTCAAGCTGGATCTGGCGGACTTTTGCCGTCACGTGGCGATTCATCGCCGATCCGGCTGGATCAAGCACGTCCGTTTCACCCCGGACGATCCGGATACATTTGTGAGTGTCTGCAAGTCGATCATGGCGACGGAAGACTCAGATTATTACGATTTAGAAGGGAGGAAATAATGGCACTGACCTTTACTGTTCGCTTGGCACGTTGTATGACTACTTTCATTGTTTTGTTTTTTCTTTGCCCTGTTCTGAGATCGGCCCCGGAGCCGGCGGCAAAGCCTATCACACCGACTGTTCGCTGCGCCGATCACGCTGCGGCAGACCAGGATGACATGTGCCTTTGGATTCATCCGACAGAACCCTCGCTGAGCACGATCATCGCCGCTGATAAGGAAGCGGACAAACTGTTCGTCTACAACCTGGACGGCAAGGCTATCCAGACGATCTCAGCAAAGCACCCCGGCAACATTGATGTCCGGTACGGTTTTGCCGTCGGCAAGGAAAAGGTGGACATTGTCGCGTTTAATCAGCGCGATCACCCTAAGATTCTCGTGTATAAGGTGGTCGTTGCCACGCGGCAACTGGAGCGAGTGGATAACGACGCCATCACGACAGCCGAGAATTACGGAGGCACACTGTATCGCAGTACCAGGACGGGGCGATTTTATTTTGTGACCACGTCCAAGAGCGGCCTTATCGAGCAGTATGAGCTATTGGATGGTGGCAACGGGAGAGTTCGGGGCCAGAAGGTGCGAACCTGGACGGTTGGCGGGCAGTGCGAGGCGGCGGTCGCCGATGATGAAGTCGGATCGGTCTACATTGGGGAAGAGGACAAGGGAGTCTGGGAAATTGGCGGTGAACCCGATGACCCAACGCCGGGCAGACTGGTTATTATGCTCGGAGAAAATGGCCTGGTCGGGGACGTAGAGGGATTAGCCATCTATTACTTGCCCAAAGGTATGGGTTTCTTACTTGTGTCTAACCAGGGCCGCGATAATTTCAAGGTTTATCGGCGCGATGGAGCACATGAGTTTGTCGGCACCTTCGCCGTGGCGGGTGCCAAAGACACCGACGGCCTTGATGTGACCAACGTGAATCTGGGGCCTCGATTTCCGAGCGGCCTGTTTGCCTGCCATAGTGCCCAGGATGATAGGTGTCCCATCCTGCTCACTCCCTGGCCGGCCATAGCCAAAGCATTCCAGCCGGAATTGACGATCTCGACCACGTGGAATCCGCGAAAGTAGCATTCAGCCGTCCGGGGACGTGAGAATATCTACAGCTACGACGCGGGAGCTCTGGAGTCAGACCAATGACTGAGCTTGATATAACACAGGTGGAACGTCGTTTCGCGGAGATCATTCGAACGGGATGTCGAGAAGCCAATGGCTACACGTTACTGACTGTGCTGTGCACGCCCGCTTGAGAAGAAAGTCGATGCGGGCCGAATTTCGCACTTGACAATTGGAAGTCGGGGTGAAATGCTATGGTACTGTTGGAAGCAGAGATGTATGGTTTACAAGACAAGAAAAGACGGAGACTTCTTATACAGAAAGAGGCAGCCTATGGTTGCCGTTTTATGCGGACTGTATAATTACTGATAGGCAGTCCCTGAATTGGTAAGAAGGAGAAGGCCATGGCAAGTCGAAAGAGGATTTCTATTACCACTTTGTTTGGGTTTTTATCAGGAGTATTTTGCTATCTCATAGGAAGGTACTGGCTTGGTATTGACATCAGCTTGTCAAGCTTCTTCATGTTGTTAGCTCACAGAACTTTGCTTGGCTTCGTCCTCGGCATTTCGGCATTGAGGTTGCACTGGGCATTACACGGCATTCTCATCGGATTGATCGTAGGTGTCCCGGATATCCACTTCTTCTACATGATACGCGGCGGGGTTAATAGTGGAATCTATTTCGTGTTTGGAGCGATATGGGGATTCTTAATCGAGTTCTTTACATCAATTGTATTCAAAGCAGAGTCGTTCCACAGTTAGTACACGTTTGGAAAGCAGCCTAACTCCGGCTTGGAGCGGCCGGCGCGATCGTCATCTGGAAGGCGCCGTCGCTCAAGCCGCTGTTCGCAGTGACTTTTAATCATTGAGTTATCAACATCCAATTTGGTGTGATATTGTCAGGACGACGAAAGAGAAAGTCTTGCAAGCTGTCAATAATCGATAGTCCAAGAAGAAAGATAGAGAGACGCCATACGAATGACGAGTCACGAGACGCGAGGAGCGTCTTGTGATTTTCTCATGCCCGGGGGGAGTTCGATGCCGACGGGGCCTTTGGCTTCTTTGAAATCGACAATAATTTTGGCTGCGGCCTTCGGGTCGTCCACGACGGTGAAGACGTCCGGATCGTCCGGCGAGATGAACTTGTGCTTCTTCAGCATCTCCTTGTCTATCCATCGGATCAAGCCGCTCCAGAATTCGCTGCCCATCAGGATCACCGGGAACGAGGCTTGCTTGAGGGTCTGGATCAGGACGAGCGACTCGAAGACCTCGTCCATCGTTCCGAAGCCACCGGGGAAGACGACAAAGCCATGAGCGTATTTGAGGAACATCACCTTGCGGACGAAGAAATACCTGAAGTCCAGCGAGACGTTCTGGTAGTTGTTCGGAACCTGCTCCACCGGCAGCTCGATGTTCAGGCCGATGCTCTGGCCGCCCGCCTCCATGGCGCCTTTGTTGGCCGCTTCCATAATCCCGCCCCCGCCGCCGGTGATGATGGCGAAGCCGGCCTTGGCTAATTCGGACGCGGTCTGCTCGGCGAGCTTGTAGTATCGGTCAGACGGCTTGGCGCGGGCCGAGCCGAAAATAGATACGGCCGGGCCGACCGACGCAAGCTCCTCAAAGCCCTCGGTAAACTCCGCCATGACTCTGAAAATGCGCCACAGGTCCTTCACGGGACTATCAACCATCTCGATCATACGGAACGATCTCCTTGTTCAGAAGACAGAGGTCGGATGACGGAGGACAGAAGAGCGTCCTTCATCTTCCATCTTTCGTGCTCTGTTTTCCGTCTTTCGTCTTCTGGTTTACCACAAATCCGGATTGTCTGCCGAGGGGCAATGCGTAGCGATCGGGCAATGCTCACAATCCGGCTTTCGAGCCATACAGACGTTTCGGCCATGGGTAATCACTACATGACTGAAGGCCGTCCAGTTTCTCTCAGGAACTATTTCGGCCAGATCGAATTCCAACTTTACCGGATCGCTGTTCTCGGAGAGCCCCAATCGCCGCGACAGGCGAATCACGTGCGTATCACAGGTAATGCCGGGGATGCCGAAGGCGTCGCCGAGGACGCAATTGGCCGTTTTCCGCCCCACGCCGGGGAGGGTCAGAAGCTCCTCCATCGTGCCGGGGACGTTGCCGCCGTACTGATCGGCGATTTGGGTGCACGCGCCCTTGATATTCAGGGCCTTGTTGCGGAAGAAGCCCGTGCTTCGGATGTCCGATTCGATCTCATTCAAGTCGGCTCTGGCCCAGTCGGCGGCCGATTTGTACTTCTTGAAAAGATCTTTAGTCACCATGTTGACCCGCTTATCCGTACACTGCGCCGACAGAATCGTTGCGATCAACAGCTCCAGCGGGTTCACAAAACGAAGGGCAATCGCTGCCTTGGGGTATGTTTTCTTCAAGATGGGCCATATCTTTTTGATGCGCTCTCGGGCCTCGTCTTTGTCGACTTTTATCTTCTTTCTCCTTGCCAATTCCTGTAGGTCTCCGTCAGTGTGACTGTCGTTCAACTCTTGTCCGGCAGCGCTTCCAGCAGCGCTCTCAACTCATCGTCAAAGAAGAGCTCGCGCAGACGTACGGGCTCAGTCTCGCCGGGCGCGAGCAGGATGGTGACCGGGACGCCAGGTTCTTTGTAAACGTTCTTCAAATCGAGTGTGGCGGGTTGACTGGCCTTCGTCGTGTCACCTTTGAATGCCAGAACGCCCTTTTCGTCGATGAGTTTGGCGATGTCCTTGCGCTGGTATACAAACTTGTCCACGATCTCACAGTTGGTGCACCAGTCCGCCGTGAATTTGACCAAGACCGGCCTCTGGTCGGACCGTGCCGATTCGATCCGGGCCGGGTCGTACTCCTGCCAGTCCACAAGCTCCGGTCTGAAGAAAAACCAAAAGGCTGAGACGGCCAGCAGCACGGCGATGCCCCGAACCGACCACTGGCGGGAGAACCGTGTGCCGTAGGGCACCCATGCGGCCCACATCCAGATACAGAAGCTCAGGATCACTGCAAAATATAACAGGTTGATCTTGTCTGGTTCGGGGACAGCCTTAACGAGTTTGACGGCGATGACAAGCAGGACAAAGCCAAGCGTCTGCTTGAAAAGCTCCATCCAGCGCCCCCCTCGCGGAAGGCGTTTCAACCACCCCGGCATGGAGGTCAGGATCGCATAGGGTGCCGCCATGCCGAGTCCGATCACCATGATCGCCAGCGTACCCAGAAACAGGGCTTGTCCCTGGGCCCAGACGAAGGCAACCGTCAAGATGCCAAAACTGCACGGCGTGCTCAGGATCGCCGCTAAGAATCCCATTCCCACGGAGCCGGCGTAACCTTTGCCGGAGCCGGATTTGCTCGCGATCGAAGCCGGGACGGTGATCGTGAAAATGCCAAACATGAAAAGGGCCATGACGATCATCAGCAGGGCCAGGGCCGTCACGATGACGGGATTCCGCAAGTGGTCGCCCCAGCTCAAAGTTCTGTCGTAGAAGCTCTGCAAGACGATGTTGGCTCCGGCCAGACATGCGAAGAAAAGTAATATCCCAACGCAGAAGGCCAGCCCCATCATAACGGATTGCCGTCGGCCCGCTTTGGCCTGTTCCACGATCCGCATAATAATCAGGGGCAGGACCGGCCAAACGCACGGCATAATATTCAATCCCAATCCCGCAATAAATGCCAAAACCAGAGCAAACCAGGTCGAATAATCCGGCCCTCCGGCCACTTCGGCTGCCATCTCTGCATCACTTGGTGCTTCAAAGCTAATTTGTCTCCACGAATCACGTTGGTCCCAGTTGATGCTCGTTTGCAGCGTCTCTTCAAACGGCTGCAAGCAAATCGTGCTCGTACAGGCTTGGCCCGTAATCAAGACCTCTATATCGCTTTGCTTAGCAACAGTCGTCTTTGTAAGGGCCTCGGTGGCTTTTGCGGGCACAAAAACCGTAAAATTACCCGCGTATACCTCCACTGTAGTACCGGTGGAGTCCACAAAGGTATGCCATTTCGGAAAGACAGCCTCACCAAAATCTAAGTCGTCGGATTGTGCCGAAACCTTCAACTCAAATCCCGCTGCGGGCGCGGTTTCCGGACGTGCGTAGTAATGCAGGTCGTGGGTTCCCGTGAAGATGACCGCGACGCCGGGTTGCTGGTCCCTTCGAGCGGGCTCGAAACGCACAGAGGAGAATTCCTCCTCGTGCCGAGCCAGTTCGACGTCTATGGCCGCATCCGCGCCGGCCGCTGTGTTCGGATCGCCGGCGCTTTGGCCCTGAGTGCAGCAGGGCAGCGTAAGAACAAAAACCGCCCGCATCACATGTGTAAGAAGCGCCTCTTTCGACATCGCAGCAACTCCTACCCGCATAGATGCTCGGAGATCAACGGAACATAGTATAGTAGTGTCGTCAGTCGGCCGATTGGTCTCGCCCTTTGTCGGACTCCGGTTCCGACGGCTCGCCCTTGGCCTGCTCGGCGGCCAACAAATCGGTGACGGTGGGCTTATCCAGGAAACCCCCTTCCAAGATCAACTGCACCTCGTCGGCGTCGAGCGTCTCGTATTTCAGCAGGGCCTTTGCAATATTCTGGAGCTTGTCTTTGTTTGCCTCTATGAGCTCTTTGGCTTTTGCATAGGCCTCGCCGGTGACTCTCTTTACCTCGCCGTCGATCGCCTCGGCAGTTCTCTCGGAATATTCTCGCTCGGCCGGCATCGCATACACGAGGTCCTTGATCCCCATATCCGGCCCATAACTGATGGGACCCAGTTCGTGGCTCATCCCCCAGGTCAAGACCATCTGTTTTGCGATATTGGTTGCCGTTTGAATATCGTTTTGCGCGCCGCTCGATATATCGTCGCAGAACATCTCTTCGGCGATTCGCCCGCCGAAGCACACCTGCAAGAGCGCCATGCAATATCTTCTTGTGAAGATGGTTCTGTCCTTTTCCGGCAAGGCGAATGTCGCGCCGCCCATGGGGCCGCGAGGAATGATGCTCACCTTATGCAGCGGGTCCGCGTCTTTCAGCAGCGATTGCACGAGCGTGTGGCCAGCCTCGTGATACGCGGTAATTTCCTTTTCCTTTTGGTCGATGACCCGGCTTTTCTTAGCCCTTCCCCATCGGACTTTGTCTCTCGCCTCTTCCAGGTCCGCCATCTCGATATGGTCCTTGTTGGCCATCGTCGCGGCCAGAGCCGCTTCGTTAATGATCGCCGCGAGGTCCGCTCCGCTGAACATGGGTGTCCCGCGCGCCAGTCTCTCCAGACTGGAGTCGGGGCCGATTTTGACTTTCTTGGCGTGAACGCGCAAAATCTCGACGCGGCCCTTCAGGTCCGGCAGCGGGATAAAGATCTGCCGGTCGAATCGTCCCGGGCGCGTCAGCGCGTGGTCGAGGATGTCGGCGCGGTTTGTCGCCGCGATCACAATGACCTGATCGTTCGTGTCAAAACCGTCCATTTCGACCAAAATCGCGTTTAACGTCTGTTCGCGTTCATCGTGTCCGCCGCCGACGAAGCCGGCGCCGCGTTTTCGCCCGATGGCGTCCACTTCGTCGAGGAAGATGATACAAGGCGAGTTCTCCTTGGCCTGCTTGAACAGATCGCGGACGCGTGAGGCCCCGACGCCGACGAACATTTCCACGAAATCGCTGCCGGAGATGCTGAAGAACGGCACGTCCGCCTGGCCGGCGATGGCTTTGGCCAGCAGCGTCTTTCCGCAGCCGGGCGGGCCTATCAGCAAGACCCCGCGGGGAATGCGGCCGCCCAGACGCTGGAATTTTCGCGGGTTCTTCAGGAACTCGATGATCTCGGCGACTTCTTCCTTGGCTTCCTCGACGCCGGCGACGTCCTCAAATGTCACTCTGACCTTGTCTTTGCCCGCCAGTCGGTGTTTGCTTCGGCCAAATGACATCAGCATGCCGCCGGCCCCGCCGCGGAGGTTCCGGCCGATGATAAAGTAGAAAAATCCAATCAATAGAAGCAACGGCAGGACCCATTGCATCAGCAGGAATACCCAGATCTTTTGCGGCGCCGTGTCACTTTGTATTTGCGGATGGTCTTTGAGCAACTCCGCGAGCCACTGCCCATGGACCTCGGGGTAGTAATTAACCACGAACTTCGCGTTCTTGTCCGGCTGGCTGCCGAGATAACCCTGCGCGAAGAGGCCCGTCACTTCTGTTTCCTTGACCGTGATGCTCTCGACGTGCCCGGTCTCGACGTGCCCGACAAATTCACTCCATGTGATCTTATCGACTTTCTGCCAGCGTCCCAGCATCACGGTCGCAGAGACTATCGCGATGGCGAGGATGATGTAGCTGAGCGGCCCTCGTCCGGGGCGCGGCATCGGCGGCTTCTTGCCTGGCCGGTTTTGCAGACCGCGTCGCGGTAATGTCGGCTTCTGGTCTTGGCTGTCATTCATAATTGAACATTCGGCATTTCGTGATTTGGGTCACGATTCTACCATTTCCTTTCCATCAGTTCTACGATCTTTCGGGCGAGATTGTTTGCCGCAACAGAGGAGGCATACTTGAAGTCCTGCATTTGGTACGTCGAATAGCTCGCCGAGGCGCGCACCTCCTGATGATCGATCAGCAATCGTCCCGTCTTGAGATTCTTCCAGTCCACCACGGCCCGCAACTCCACCTCCTTTTCCAGAACGCTGCCCATGTCCCGGTCCGTGCTGAGTGCGAATTCCGAGATCGCTGTGATCTGGCCGCTGATAACGGTATCCGCCAGGGCGGCCTCGGAGACAATCTTGTAGGGCGTTTCGACCTCGATGCGCTTGGCCAACGCATCGGAGAGGTCGTACTCCACACCCCGCCGGAAGCTCCGGTTGTCGAACATCTTCACACAGACACTGCTCACGTCCTCCGGAAACAGTGACTCGTTGGAATAGCCAAGGAATCCGGCGCATCCGTTTAAACACAGGCAACATAAACTCAGCCAGAGGCACACCCGTGACGTAAAAGACATTCTGGATTCTCGATTCTGGATTCTCGATTCTCGAGCAACAAGCATCGAGCATCGAGTATCATGTATCGAGTATCGAAAGTTGAGCATTCCTTTGTTCATTTCTCGGAAGGTGTTTGACTATCGTCTGTGATATCACGGTCCGCAGCCAGCAATTCCTTTGCCGTTTCCGCCGCCTGAGTGCCCGGCCAATCATTCACGACCATATGATAATAGAGACTCGCCGCCCGCTTGTAGCCGGTTGCCTGGTAAAACCGGCCGATGCTGAGTTGCTTATGGGCCAACTGCTCCTCGATCTCCTCCAGTATCTTGTCAATGTCGATCTGCCTGGCATCCACGGGATAGAGCAATTTGAATCGTGCATAGCAACTCTTGGCCGTGCTCAGACCCGAGGCGTCGTACAGGTGTCGCTTGTGTTCGGGCTGTTTGTTGTACGCGGCCAGCTTGCACCGGGCCATGCCAAGCAGCGCATCCTTGCCCACCGGGCCCTGGTTCCAATGCAGCGATATCTCCCACCACTTGAGGTAGGCTTCGCTATAGAGTTCTCTTTCTTCATAATTCCTGGCCACGGCCAAAGACGCCTCCGTCCCCATGGGTGTATCGAGACCGACCCGGTCGGTAATCTTCTCCATGATCCTGACGCCCTCGGCATATCCTTTCAGCTTGATGATCCCCAATACCGTCTTCTTTCGGCCGGCTAAGTAGGCCTTAGCGATGGTGAACTGCCTGTCCAAAGCAGCCTCGCGCAGCGGGCTTCGGGGATAATCTGTGAGCAGCTTTTCGTGACTTTTGGCCGCCTTGGCGTACTTGCCTCTGCAGAAATACAGCTCGCCCTCGATGAAAACGTCGAAATCGGGCCCCGCCATTCCGGGAAAATCTGCCTTGAGAGCATCGAAGGCATCCCGGGCCTCCTGCGTTTGACCGGCGTCGACGAGTTTTTTCGTTTCGGCCACGGCCCGCAGGAGACTCTCTTCACTCTCAGCCAAGGTGACCGATGAAGCCGACACCGCCAGCGCGACCACCAACGCCGCAAATCGTATCCTGTATCTCAACATAGCTAAAATCCGCTCCAGGTTCCCTATTTCAACAAGCGCCTGCGAACCATAGACATTATAGCTGATTCCGGAGCCATTGCAAGCGCGCCGTACATAATACAGTATCGGGCCGGATTTTCCACAAGGGTAACGAAAAAACTTGCTTTTTGCATGTCCCGTCATTATAAAACGACGAATTGATCAACCGTATTCTTGAAAAAGCCAAAGGAGGTGCCAAAATGTTGAAGGATCTGCTAACCGTTCTGATGATCGTCGCAGTCGGCTGTGGGACAACGTTTGTCGCCGGTTGCCGGGCGGATGGCTCCGGGGGGCTCGGTGTTGGCGCCGCGCCCGTTCGGCGGATCGCCGTCGAGGATTATGTGGACAAGATGAAGGCCGGCTGGATCGGGCAGATGGCCGGCGTCGGCTGGGGCGGGCCCACCGAATTCCGCTACAAGGGCGAGATCATACCCGAAGACACGATGCCGGTCTGGAAGCCGGAGCTGATCAACCAGTTCAGGCAAGATGACATCTACGTCGAGATGACCTTCCTTCGGACGCTGGAATTGTACGGCATGGACGTCCCAATCCGCCAGGCGGGGATCGACTTTGCCAACAGCGGTTATCCGCTCTGGCACGCCAACAACGCAGGCCGGTCGCTTCTGCGCCGGGGCATTGCCCCGCCCGACTCGGGCCATCCAGAGTTCAACGAACATGCCGACGACATCGACTACCAGATTGAAGCCGACTATGCCGGCCTGATCGCGCCGGGTATGCCGAACGTGGCGATCGAGCTCGGCGAGACGTTCGGACGGTTGATGAACTACGGCGACGGGCTCTACGGCGGCCAGTTCGTCGGTGGAATGTACGCCGAAGCCTTCTTCGAGAACGATATGGAGAAGATCGTTCGCGCCGGCCTCAAGTGCATCCCACAGGGCAGCCAATACGCTGAGTGTATTCGCGATGTGCTCGCCTGGTACAAGCAATATCCCGACGATTGGCAGAAGACTTGGGAGCTTATCGAGGCCAAGTATCAGGATAATCCGGCCTATCGGCGCTTTTCCTGCAACAAAGACCAGGAGAACATGGATTTCAACATCGACGCCAAGATCAACGGGGCGTACATCGTCATGGGCCTGCTCTATGGCAAGGGCGATCCGGACCAGACGATCATCATCTCGACGCGCTGCGGCCAGGATTCCGACTGCAATCCGTCGAACTCCGGCGGCGTCCTGTTTACGACGATAGGCTTTAAGAGTCTGCCGGAGAAGTTCACGTCGGCTTTGAATCCGGAAGGGAAATTCAGCCATACGCCGTATAACTTCCCGATGCTCGTGGAGGTCAGCAAGAAGCTCGTTCGGCAGTCCGTCGTGCGGGCGGGCGGACGCGTGGAAACGGACGCCGAGGGCCGGGAAGTGTTTGTGATTCCGATCCGCGAGCCCAAACCGGGCAAGCTCGAGCAATGCTGGGAACCCGGCCCCATCGCCAACAGCAAATTCACCGAAGCAGAAATCGCGAAGATTACGGCCATCGCGGGCGAGGACATTTCCGAGGACGTCTCGAAGTTCGCCCCGGGCTGGAAGGTCACCAGTTGCGGACCCGAAATGGACCCGGGCCTGCACGAGCAGGCGATGGGCAAAAGCAATGTTCTGGTCACGCATCCGCTGGATCGCCGAACGGGCTGTCAGCTTTCGCGCGAGCTCAAGCTTCCGGCGGACAAAGAGACGGTCCTGCGTCTGACCGTGGGGCACCATCCCGAGGGGGACTGGGCGCTGATTGTAGCGGTCAACGGCAAGCAGATGGTCCGCAAGGTCGTAGGCAAAGAGACGGCCCCAGACGGCTGGATGGAGACGAAAGTCGACCTGTCCGAATTTGCCGGAGAGAAGGTCAAGCTCGAACTCATCAACCATCCGACCGGCTGGGCCTTCGAGGCCGGCTACTGGGCCGAGATCGCACTGGTCAGCCTGTAGAGTGAGGCGGACTCTGAAAAGGTCTTCGGGCAGCGGTAAACATTATGCGACCGCTGCCTTTTTTTATGTTTGAAGATGTGGTTTGCCTTTGCGCAGCTTCTCATTGGGCTACTTTGGGAATTGACCTCCGCGCGCGCTTTTGATACACTAAGGCGAGATTGTGTTATGAGAGGTCGATATAACCCACATCCCGTTTTGCGATTGCCCGGATGTCCGTCTGCCTTATTATACGGCGAAGTACGGTTTAGGAAGTTGAATTGAAAACTTCGGATAATATCAAGGGGATCAGTCATGAAAAAAGAATACCGAACATACTGGCGGTTGTCATTCTCAATTTTTATTATCATATTTCTCGAATCTTGTGCCCAAAAAATTCCAGACCCTGTTTTGCTGGAACACATCGCAAAAATTAGGGCCATAGACAATCATTCCCACATATTGCCAGCTACTGCTAACCAGGGTACCGAAGAAAGGCCTGCCGATTTGCTTGGGAAGCCACCTTATGACTTTCCTGTGAATCTTCGTTTTGATAATCCTCATTGGATAGGTGCTTGGCGTGATTTATACGGATATAAATACAACGACATGGAAAAAGAACATCTAAGCCTTGTTTTTAAGGAGAAGCAACGTATTAAACGCCAACAAGGTGAGAATTACCACACTTGGGTTTTAGATAAATTAGGAATAGAAACTGCATTAGTTTATTGGGAAGAACTCGGTTTGGGACAAACGCCGCCTCGCTTTTATTGGGTCCCACTTGCAGATGATTTTTTGTATCCTTTCTCAAGTATCGTTTATCATACAAGCGATAAAAAACCTGCAGCGACGTTAGAGGAATATACCAAAACTGTTGTGATTCCGGCGATTGAATCATTTAAGCAAGAGGGTGCAATAGCCGTTAAGTTTTGGACTGCTTATGACCGTCCACTGAATTTCGAAAAAGTATCCCGTGTGGAAGCGGCCTCGGTCTATGAGCAGTTGCTTGGAGAAAAGGAAGTTTCAATTAGCGAGCAACGCAAACTCCAAGATTATCTTTTCCGCTATATAACCCAAGAGGCAGGGCGATTAGACCTAATAGTGCATATCGATACAATGGGTAGCGGTCCATATTTCAACATTAGTGGTTCGAATCCGATGCTATTGGAGTCTGTCTTCAATGATCCTGACCAACGAAATACCAAATTTGTAATTATCCATGGCGGGTGGCCGTTTGATAGAGAAGCAGGTGCCATGTTAAAGAAGCCAAATGTCTATGCCGACTTCTCTGCACAGGCCTTTTTTCGTTCCCCACATGCATTGAGTAAAACGATTCGTTCCTGGCTGGAATGGCATCCTGAGAAAGTGCTATTCGGAACCGAGGCTCATCGTGTTTCGACTCTACAAGATTGGGAAGAATTAGCTTGGCTTTGTACAAATTCAGCACGTAATGCCCTCGCTATAGCTCTAACAGAGATGATGAACGATGGGCAGATTTCGCGTAACCGTGCCTTTGAGCTGGCCGAGATGGTGCTTCGTACAAATGCCATAAGACTTTATGATTTTAAATCGACTATACATCAGGCTGCGGATGCTGGAGACTTAGCAAAAGTAAAGGCTTTTATCCAAGAAGGTATTGATGTCAATACGAAGGCGCATGGGTCTACACCTTTGCACTGCGCCGCTCGTTACGGGCACAAGGAAGTAGCGGAACTACTCATCGCTAAAGGTGCTGATGTCAATGCAAAGGACACGAGGGGCCGGACACCTATTGATTTGGCGATAAACCAGGGCCGAAAAGAGATAGCTAAGCTGCTCCTGTCCAGGAGTAGCGATGTTTCGCTGCATACCGCCGCATATGTTGGAGATTTGCAAAGAGTGGAGAAGCTCATTGACGGCGGGGCGAACGTGGACGCCAAAGACCAGAAGGGCCAAACAGCGCTGCATTATGCCGCTAAGGCAGGACAAACAGCAGTCGCTAGGCTTTTGATTGCTCATGGTGCGGACGTCAACGCCGGAGATGACTGGACGCCCTTAGTGGAAGCAGCTCACTGCAGCAAGGAAATGGTTGAGCTGCTTCTTGCTAAAGGGGCTGACATCAACGCAGGCAAATGGCCGGCTCTTCATAGTGCGCTTGATGCCGGGCGTTATGACATAGTGGAATTGCTCTTGGCTAAAGGAGCAGATGCCAATATCAGGGATGACAAAGGCCACACGCCACTTCATATCGCAGCCTCGTATGCAGCTTGGCGTTACCCAAAGATTGTGGAACGACTTATTTCTAAAGGAGCGGATATCAACGCAAAAGATAATCATGGTAAGACGGCCTTGTCGTACGCTGTAGAGTACGCCCGCACTGAAATCGCTGCCCTGCTGCGTAAGCACGGCGCCAAGGAATGATGAAGCGCTAATCGTGTCTCAACGTTGCTATTTGACCGAGAGTATGATAGAATAGTGCGATAAATCGATATAGGAACGATGTTGATTCTCTGCATGAGCGACTGAAAATGAGGCATATAGCACTGTTTTGGCTGGTCCTGGTGGCTGTGTTTGGGGTTGCCGGGTGCAAGAAACAGCAGGCCGAGCCCACTGAGCAGGCCCCCGTTGAGACACAATCGGAACCAGCGGAGCCGATGGAAGAACCGGAACCGGTGCCCGAGCCGGCGCCGGCTCCCGAAGAGAAAACGGAAGAACTGTCCAAAGAAGCTCCTGCTGAGGTTGAGATTGAGCTGCAGCCGGCTCAAGAGGAGACTCCGGCGGAATCCGTGAAATTGGAAGAACAGATTGATCCGGACATAACACTGCAGCAAGCGGTGGCCCAGGGTGATTTTGACTTGATCGAGAAGCTCATTGCCGGGGGTGCCGACGTCAACGAGAAGGCGGCGAAAGACGTCACATACCTGCATATCGCTCTCGTACAGGGCCATCAGGACGTCGCCGTGCTGCTCGCCTCGAAGGGCGCCGACATCAACGCCGCGATGACGGACGGCACGGTCCCGCTGCACTTTGCGGCCGTGCGGGACTGTAGAATCGTGGCCGAGTTCTTTCTCGATGAGGGCGCAGACGTCAATGCCATGAGCGAATCTCAAGGAACACCCCTGCATTGCGCCGCTCAAGCGGGGCATAAGGAAATGGTCGAGCTGCTGATCTCCAGAGGCGCGGATGTCAACCTCAAGAACAGCCTCGACCAAACGCCGTTGGATGTGGCGAAACAGCAAAAGAAGACAGCGATCGCTGAACTTTTGATTAAGCATGGAGCTATCGAGGAAGAATGATTAGCCGTTTGGTGATGTTTTGAAAGGCTCAGGCAAATGACAGACAACGTGAATCGGCGGCAGTTTCTCAAGAGATCCGTCATTGGGACCGCCGTGACGTCGGCTCTGAGTCTTGAAGAGAAGGCGTTGCTGGGGGCAGTGCAGAAATCCCATAAGCCACCGGCGGATTCAGTCAAGGGTTTTCCGGCGGGTAGGATTGGGACGGTGAAGATCAGCCGAATCATCTGCGGCGGAAACCTGATCGGCGGGTATGCCCATAGTCGCGATCTGCTTTATGTATCCCCCCTGCTCACGCATTATTTCACAGATGAGAAAATCATTGAAACGCTCCAGATATGTGAAGAAAACGGCATCAACACGATCATTACCGCCCCCGACTCGGCGCCGCTTCTCAACAAGTATTGGGACGAAAGAGGCGGCAAAATACAATGGCTGGCGCAATGTACGGCAAAGACGGACGACTTGACCGGCGACGTTAAGAAAGCCGTTGATGGAGGGGCCGTCGGCGCTTTTCTTATCGGCAACGTCGGAGATCTCTGGGCACGGAACGACAGGACCGATCTGATTGGAAAAGTCGTCGATTTTATTAAGAGTAACGGCATAATTGGGGGCGTCGGGGGCCACAACCTGGAGACGCCCATGGCGTGTGAAGAAGCCGGGATAGATGCCGACTTCTACATGAAAACGCACCACAGCACCCAATACTGGTCCACGCGGGAGCCAAAACAGCATAAGGATGTGATCGATAACTACAGTGTGGACAATTACTGGGACAAATATCCTGAGAAAACGGTCGAGTTCATGAAGACGATGAAGAAACCGTGGATCGCGTACAAGGTCCTGGCGGCCGGGGCGATTCACCCCAGAGACGGTTTCAAGTTTGCATTTGAGAATGGCGCCGATTTTCTCTGCGTGGGGATGTTTGATTTTCAGGTCATCGAGGATGCACTCGTTGCAAAGAATATCCTCTCCGGTCAACTGAATCGTCAGCGCCCCTGGAGAGCGTAGGGGTAGGGGATCGCGTGCAATCCAGATATAGACACATCGTAACGGCAAATGCCGCCGTCTTTACGTTCACCGTCCTCTTGCTCAACCTGACGGCAAATGGCGGGGAAGGAAAGACTCACTGGAATCAATTTCGCGGTCCCAATGGACAAGGGACGGTGAGTTCGAGCCGAATTCCTGTTCATTTCGGTCCTGAATCCAACGTTCTGTGGAAAACGCCCACTCTCGCAGGCCACTCCTCCCCAGTTATCTGGAACAGTCGAATTTTTCTCACGGGTTATGAATCTGCGAATGAGAAAGAACTTATTACGTTCTGCATCAACCGCGAAGACGGCCGCATTCTCTGGCGGCAGGTTGTTCAGGCCCAAACAAGGGTAAGGTTTCATCCCCTGAATCATCCCGCCTCTTCCACGCCGGCCGCGGACGATAAACATATTTATGTCTATTTCGGGACCTACGGGTTGCTTTGCTATGACCATGCGGGCAACCAGGTTTGGCAGCGAAGAATCGACACGCCGAAAAGCAAATATGGAATGGCAACCTCGCCCATCGTGTATGAGGACAAAGTGATCCTGGTTTTGGACGACGACGGCGGTTTCTCCCGCTTGCTGGCGATCCATCGCGACACCGGCCGGACGGTTTGGGAGCAGCCGAGATCGTTGTTCAAGGCCGGCTGGTCAACGCCTATCATCTGGCGGCACGACCACGGGGAGGAGCTTATCGTGCTGGGTTCCAAACGGCTGACGTCCTACGATCCGTCCACCGGCGCCGAGATTTGGTGGGCCGGTGGTTTTCCGGAGGAAACAGTCGGTATCCCCGTGACCGGCGACGGGCTCCTGTTTGCCAGCGCCGCGGCGCTGGGCGGACGCGGAGATGATAAGCTGGATGCGGCGGCAACCTGGAAGATGACCGTGCAGGAGTTCGACCGCAATCGCGACAATCAAATACAGCGCGACGAAATGACGACAGGCTTTGCGTTCATCCAGCGGCCGGAATTGCCGAGAGATAATCCAGGTTATGGATTGCCGGTCAGAAACATGGATACTCTGCTGAGAATCTTCGACCGTGACAGGGACCGCATCATTAGTGAAGGTGAATGGATGGAGGTGATGGCGGGCTTCGAGGCCAGTAGTTATCCCAACCTGATGGCCGTTCGTCCCGGAGCGAAAAATGACGCCCGACCGTCGCATGTGGCCTGGGAAATGCAGCGGGGGATTCCTGAGACGCCCTCGTTGCTCTATTGCGGGGGAAAACTCTACCTCCTGCGGGACGGCGGTGTATTGACCTGTCTGGAGGCCGCAAATGGAAAAGAACTCTTCCGTGAACGGATCGGGGCGCCGGGGCAATACACCGCGTCACCCGTTGCCGCCAGCGAGAAGATTATCACGGCCTCCGTGCGAGGCGTCGTGACGGTCATTCAGGCTGACGACAAGCTGCACGTTCTGGCGAGGAACAGTCTCGGGGAGAAGATCTTTGCGACTCCGGCGATTGCTGAAAATAAGATATACCTGCGGACAACCGGCCATTTGTACGCCCTGGGCGAGTGAAACATATAGGGCCGTCGATCGACGAGAACTCATGCGGAGACGCTTTTGACATTCTGATAAAAATGGTATAATGTGAGCTGGTTCGCCGATACTGAATGTGTATCGCCATTGGCAGAAAGGAACGTAGCTATGTCAGAGAAGAAGAATGTGGACCGTCGTGGTTTTCTCAGGAAGTCCATCGCCGTTTCGGCGGGAGCAACGTTGGGCCTCAGAAGTTTCGAGGAACAGAACCTAATGGCCCAGATGGCCCGGAACTCTAATGGCGCGACCAGGTCCGGCACGGGCGGCAATAAGCTGCCCTTCGGCAAGATCAAGAATCTCAAGATCAGCAGGGTCTTCTGCGGCGGCAATCTGATCGGTGGCTGGGCCCATAGCCGGGATTTGATGTATGTCTCTGAGCTGGTCAAGGCCTATCACACGGATCAAAAAGTCTTTGAGACGCTGGAGCTGGCTGAAGAGAACGGGATCAACGCGATCCTGACCAATCCCGTTTCCGACAGGGTCATCAATCGCTATTGGAACGAACGGGGCGGCAAGATCCAGTGGATATCTGACTGCGCTTCGGGCAGCAATCTTAAAGAAGGCATCAAACGCTCCGTCGACAGCGGCGCCCATGCCGTCTATCTGCAGGGAGGGCATGCCGACTCGCTCGCGCGCGCCGGCAAGATCGACGTGATCGGCGAGTCGCTGGAATACATCAAGCAATTCAACGTGCCGGGCGGCATCGGCGCTCACGAGCTGAAGACGATCCAGGCCTGCGTCGACGCCGGTTTCAAACCGGATTTCTGGGTCAAGACGCTGCACCCGGACGACTACTGGTCGGCGACGCCGGAGGAAAACCGTAAGGAGTTCGATATCCTCGGACCTAACGGTCGCGACCACGATGATTTTCATGACAATATGTGGTGCCGCAACCCACAGGAGACCATCGAGTACATGAAGGGTCTGAAAGAGCCCTGGATTGCCTTCAAGGTCCTGGCCGCCGGCGCGCTGCATCCGAGACAGAGCTTCAAGTACATCTTCGAGAACGGGGCCGATTTCGCCTGCGTAGGGATGTTCGATTTTCAGATCATCGAGGACGTGCTGATTGCCAGGGATGTTTTCTCAGGCAAACTGAACCGGCAGCGTTCCTGGAGAGCGTAAGAAACGTCCGCGTTCGGAATCCAAAATAATTCTTACTCAGTAGTCTTTGAAGTTTCTCATCCAGTCGGGCCAGTCGCCGGGTTGGACGCCGCCGACTTTGGTCCAGATGCCGCGCCTGTCGAAGGTTCGATGCCACTTGAACGTCCATAACTCTT
>Ga0209427_10000917_pt1 | contig 32940 bp, 26 predicted proteins | sample DeeMarSWOR136_30_FD_187465 | JGI IMG/M metagenome (GOLD analysis project Ga0209427, IMG submission 187465) | Marine sediment microbial communities from White Oak River estuary, North Carolina - WOR-1-36_30 (SPAdes) (version 2) | ecosystem: Environmental > Aquatic > Marine > Intertidal zone >...
AGTAGCATGACCGATACCAGATATTTTAATCACCGGTTTATGACTGATCTTTTTGGCTAATTCTACCGGACACAAGATGATGGCGGCAGCGCCATCGGTAATGGGTGAACAATCAAATATTCTCAGGGGATCCGCAATCATAACGGAATTGAGAACGTTTTCAACAGTGATCTGTTGTGGATACTGTGCGACTGGATTCATCGATCCGTGATAATGGTTTTTCACTGCTACCTGGGCTAATTGCTCCCGGGTCGTACCGTATTTTTCCATATGTGCTCTGGCCATCATGGCATATAAACCGGGAAAGGTAATGCCCTGGTACACTTCATATTCCTGATCTGCTGCAGTGGCGAGGGCAAAAGTAGCTCCGTCTGTCTCAACGTCGGTCATCTTCTCCACACCACTCACCAATACTACCTCACTCATTCCCAGGGCTACATCCATATAACCAAGTTTCACTGCTAATCCTCCCGAAGCACAGGCAGATTCTACCCGGGCGGCAGGAATAGATGCCACTCCAAGATAATCTGCCAGTAGGGAGGCTAAATGTTCCTGTCCGGTAAAAATCCCGGCAGACATATTGCCAATGTACATGGCATCTATTTTTTCCACCCCGGCGTCTTTAATTGCAGCCAGTGCCGCCTCAACCAAAATATCACGTAGTGACATGCCCCACAACTCACCCCACTGGCTCAATCCCACCCCAATTATGGCTACTTCACGGTTCACTTTATACTCCTTCATAACCTCTATATTATATTCAAAAATCTCTGAAAATTGATCTTAATTATTTTGATTGTTTACTTTACTCCGAAAAAATATGATTTAAAAGTCATTAGTCATTCTTAATTATCTTTCTGCGAAATTTAGAGTAGAGTCCATAATCCAGATAAAATTTCCGCCCTTCAATCGCATCCCAGGTTTTGTGAGTCTTATCTCGTACCTTGTTAATCCGTTCGGTAACTTTCCATATAAAACCGTCACTTCCCGCACCAGAACCATATGATACCATTAAAATGCGGTCTGATGGTTTTGCCACATCCAGGATTGCGGTCAGTCCCAAGGGAGAGGCGCCGGAATAAGTATTGCCGATTTTGGGGCACAGAAGACCTTGGTGCAACTGCTCTGTTTCAAAGCCCAGCATTTTCCCTACTTTCAAGGGAAATTTTCCATTCGGTTGATGAAATACCACAAATGCGAAATCAGTCGGTTTGAGTCCTGATTTTTCTAGCAATTTTTTACTACAATTATATACATGATGAAAATAAGCAGGTTCGCCGGTAAAACGACCACCATGCTGGGGATAAAACTGATGATCGCGTCGCCAGAAATCCGGGGTATCGGTCATGAAGGAGTAACTGTCCTCGCAAATTGCTACCAAATTTTCTTTTCCCATGATAAAGGAAGCTGCCCCGGCCGATGCCGTATATTCCAGAGCATCCCCCGGAGCTCCCTGTGAAGTATCGGCACCAATTCCCAGCGCATATTCCATTGCACCAGCCTTAACATGCTGCATGGCCACAAACATAGCTTCTGAACCCGCTTTACAGGCAAATTCAAAATCCGCGCAATGAACATCCGGTGTGGCTCCAATCGCTTCCGCCACTACCGTACCGCTTGGTTTTACCGCATAAGGGTGGGATTCTGAGCCGATATAAACAGCACCAATCTTCCTGGCATCGATATTAGCTCTTTTTAAAGCCCTGAAAGTGGCTTCTACCGCCATGGAAATGGTGTCCTGATCAGGTGCCGGGACCGATTTCTCCTCTACTAACAACCCCTTTCGATAACTGCCTGCATCAGCCCCCCATTGATGAGCAATATCTTCAACTTTTATTCTGTATTTCGGGATATAACTGCCATATCCTACTATCCCGACCATACTATGCTCCTTTGTTTAATCTTATTATAATTTTCCAATATCTTAGATAAATGAATTTCTTAATTGCCTTTAATTTCTCAACTCTCTATGTAATCAGTTCTTCCTATATTACTTCATTTTTCAAGCACCAGCCGGTTTATAGATAAAAGAAGCTACGGTTTTGTCATTGCCGCCCATATTAATCATCAAACCATAAGGCCTCTTAGAATTCATTTTCACTTGACAATCCCCCGCTTTTCCAGTTAATTGCTGCCATAAATCGACTGCCTGGCGAACACCAGTACCTCCGGTAGGATGCCCAAAGCCAATCAGTCCACCAGTCGGATTGACCGGAAGTTTACCGTCAATACGAGTTTTTTCCTCACTGATGTATGACGCCCCTTCTCCTTCTTTTACTATACCTGCAGCCTCCAGCGCGAGCAAAGCTGTGATGGTGAAACAATCATGAATCTCACACACCCCAAGGTCTTTCGGGTTCACACCACCCATTTCGAACGCTTTATAAACCGCTTTCCGGGTAGTTGTTAGACGGGTGAAATCTTCTGGTTGGCGTTTGATATCATCCACGCTAATACCAAAGGCAACCAATTCAATGGCGTCTTTCTTCTCAATATTCAGTTTCTTTAATCCTTCTACCGAGGTCACAATGATAGCCGACGCTCCATCGGTCACTTTGGAACAATCAAAAACATTCAGATGTTCTACAAAATACTTTGGATTGGGTGGGGTCATTCCCTGGGTGAAGAGGTCTACCACGCTGTTATGATATTCCTGAGCTTTTGGATTACGCCTGGCATTGAGGATGGCCTGTTCGTACCACTTAGCCATAGCCTTACGGATTGGTTCCTGCCCATATTTCTTAAAACATACACCAGCGCGTTGTGAAAATTTGTCCGGAAAGAAATGGGCATGTCCCTCTTTGCGCTCTCCCTCATAATAACCGGCACCAGCTAAATAATCTGCCCCATAAACTGCTTTTACCGAATTTTGCACTTCCAACCCAATTACCAAAACAACATCCGCAATTCCTGATAAAACTGTTTTGATCGCAGTATAAATTCCTAAGCCACCAGAACCACATGCCCCTTCTATTCTTGAAAAAGGTTTATATAATAATGATGGATCTATAGCTGGCATAAAAGCTGGTAGATTCCCCTGCCGATTAAAGCGTGCCGCCATAAAATTGGCAATAACCCCCTCATCGATATTTTCCGCATTATTGATCTGAGCTATTGCCCCTTTTCCCGCTTCAATAACATAATGCTCAATTCCGGGTCGCGGTTTCTTGGGATGGAACTCCTTGCGACCTGAACCTAAAAAAAGTGTATTGTAACCAGCGGTTAAATAGACAGGTTTATTTAATTTTTTCATTTTGTCCTCCGAATAAAAAATGGAATTCGGACTTAAACATAATTATTTATTGGACCATACAGATGATAAAAACCATTCAGGAGAACACCATTTACGTCCTCAACTGAATTTGCCACACCTGATGAAACCAGCTGTTCTGCAATAGCCTTACTCTTACTCAAATAGTCTGTCGCTAATTGAGCACCAAGGGTAGAATCCCTCTTTAAGTTTTTAAAATATGTCTCTAATTTTTCTTCCTTTTGTGAATCTCCCAGAAGGACCCGCCAGGGTGAAAAACCCGCGGGAGGATTTCCGATTTTGCGATCTGCTTCTGTTCTCCAATTTCCCTCTTCCAATGACACATACTTTTCCCTTTCCGGATCATATACTGCAATGGGTTTACTTTTATCATATTTAAGGAATCCATCCCTTTGGCTTCCATCCAGATTCTGTCCACCCAGAATTTTTCTAGAAACCATTAGATTAACCAAATCGCTGTTTAATTTTTCCTGTGGGAAATAAGGGTCCATCGTATTCAGAATACATTGAAAAACGTCTATTCCCACGTAGTCCACTAACTGGAAAATGCCCATGGGTCTGATGAGAAAATCCTGGCTGATGCGATTCATAATATAGATCGCTTGTTGTGGTGAGAAATCTTTGTTCAATCTTTCCACTTCAGCTAACGCATGTAAACCATCCCTCATAAAATGACCATTTCCGATAAATCCTGCCACATCATTTGAGGGAATAAGCTTTTTCCGCAATCTTTTACCTAATTCCAGACTTAGTTGATACAGATCTGGTAAGATACCTTCTGGTGTGATCAATTCTACCAGCTTTTGCACTGCCGGTGGATTGTAAAAATGGTATCCGATAATCCGGCCACCGAGTGCGGCTTTTTCATTTAATAGGCTTATGGGAATAGATGAGGTATTAGTAAAAAAATAAGTATCCGATGCACAAATATTTTTCAGCTGTTTAAGAAGAGATACCTTTAAGTCTTCATTCTCCGAGGCAGCTTCAAATATAAATTGCGCATTTCTGGCATTGCCCAGTTCGGTTCCTACCCGTAGGTGCACAAACAAATCATCTACAAACTGCTGGATAAATTCAGAGTTTTCAACCAAATCTTTACGCGCCTCATATTGCAGTCGCAGTTGGACAATGCTTTTCTCAGCTAATTTTATCGCTTGCGTTTTTAAATATCGCAACAAACCCTGTAAAGCAATTGGATCAATGTCGATCAGATGCAACTCATAGTTTTTGCTTTTATTTTCGGGTTGCAATTTGAGCACGGTCATTTCCTGAGCCAATAACAAGGCAATCCCACTTCCCATTTTGCCAGCGGCTCCAATTATAGCAACATTTTCAAGGTGATCATCTAAACTCATATAGATCTCCTTGTCGTTTTGTTAAAGTAATTTTTACTTTTTGAGTTAAAATGTTCAAAAAATTAAAAAAATTAGTTTTGCCAATTGAGACTAAGGTAACTGTTCAGCAAATATTTCAGTGAAATCTTTAATTTGAAATTTAATATGTTCTCCAAATTCTTTATCCTGCAGGGCACATTTAAAATGGATCTGACATTTTGGACATGCCGTTACCATGGTGTCTACTTCAATTGCCTGAGCTTCATTGAGTCTGGCATGCTGAATCTGTTTGGATATTTGCGAACAATTCATCCAGCTGGTTACCCCACAACAGATGGCTCTCTTATGGTGATGGGCCATTTCCTGATACTGTATACCTGTAAGATGCGACAGTGCCAGTCGGGGAGAATCATAGATTCCCATATGGCGTCCCAAACGACAGGGGTCATGATAGGTGAGTTTCATTTTATCAGTCTTGAGATGGAGATTTTTTTCTTTTAACTTCTCAGCTAAAAATTCAGTTATATGTATTACTTCAAAAGATTGGGATCCCATTTGTAAGGGATAATCAATTTTAAGGGTTCGATAACATTCCGCACATGCAGTTATAATATATTTTATTCCCAAGGTATTTATCTGTTCAAGGTTAGCCTGGGCAAGTTTTTTAAAATTTTTCATGTCTCCGTTCCAATAGAAATCATGTCCACAGCATTTCTCGTTTGACATAATTTGTGGTTGAATGTCAAAATAGTTCAAAATTTTGATCATACTGCGGGCAATATTAAGTGATTGGACGCCAATTTCAGTAAAAAGAACATCGTAATAGGGTAAACAACCCATGAAATAAAGATATTCGCTTGACTGTGAGGTTTGATAATCCTTGGTTAACCAGTCAAGTCGCTGTTGCTTCAAATCTGGTGAAGTCATTATCTTTAAAATCGATTCCAGTATACCACCATGTGAACAGGTTCCTTCACGATTTTCTACTCCCACGAATTGACGAATCATTTGAGTAAATTCAACATATTTGATGTTGGCGGGGCAGATAGTATCACATTGCTGACAGGTTAAACATCTCCAAACATTTGCATCCTTGAGAGATTCCGGATGGGTATTGCGTAAAGTCCGGATGAGAGTCTGCCTTGGTGAAAAAGTTTTTGAATATCGTGAAACAGGACACACACCGGTACATTTCCCACATTCTAAACAGCTATAAGCATTGGTTTCTTGAATTTTTTTTCTGTCGAGCTGTATTTTATCACTCATCACTTTTTCCACAAATTGATTATTAACTTGTTATCGCCACATCTTCGAGAATTTTTTGTTCAGATTTGGGGACAATTTCAGGTTTTATAGGGGTTGGCCCCAGTTTTTTAATTTGATCAACCATTTCACGTACCACCTGCACAAATTTGGGAAACTCCGCTGCGGAAATAAATTCCTGTCGAATACGCTCCTTTTCAAATCCCAGCATTCTTACAACTTTTTCCAACTTTTTATACTGTTCGGCCGCATTTCTGGCACCAAAGCCATAATGACAGTCTTCAAAATGGCAACCAGAAACCAGTACTCCATCAGCACCCAGTTCTAAGGCCTTTAACACATGAGAGGGATTAACCCTTCCCATGCACATGGTTCTGATAATCCGGACATTGGAAGGATATTGCATACGATTGATACCAGCTGAATCAGCTGCCGGATAACTGCACCAGTTACAGGCGAATACCACAATTTTCGGTTCAAAATTACTCTGGGTTTTCCCTTTAGGCATCGCTCATTACTTTTTAATTATAATAATTAATATGATCGTTTACTTTACTCCGAAAAAATATGATTTAACAGTCATTCCTGTTGATGTTAAGTAATTCCATGACAAAAAAACGCGGTCATCTCGACCAGAGTCCCGATCAATCGGGACGTAGTGGCAGTCCGGCAACCTGACGGGCCTGTCCGGTGGACAGAGTGACATACGAGAGAGACCCTTTCAATTTTCTCGGTAAATTCCTCATTCAATATAGTTATAAATGATTTCCAATCAATTACAAAGTATCCAACAATAAAACGTAAAAGCGGTTTCTACCCTTCGAGTAAAAATGCCTTCAACATAGATTCAATTTGCTCATCCCGGAAATGCCGGATATCTATGGCATTAGTGGGGCAGAAGGTGGCGCAGGTTCCGCATCCTTTGCACAGCGCCTCGTTAACCAGTGCAATCACTGCATTATCTTTATCCTGTAAAGTAATGGCACCATACTCACACACATCCACACATGTACCACAACCCCGGCAGAGTTCCTGGTTGATAACCGAAGTAAGTGGTTCCATTAAAATAGTGGAACGGGCCAGTAAAGCATCCACTTTGGCAGCAACTGCATTAGCCTGGCCTATGGAATCGGAAATATCCTTCGGTCCCTGGATACAACCACAAATATATACCCCCTCAATATTTGTTTCAATCGGTCCAAATTTGGGATGTTTCTCCAAAAGAAAACCGTCCATTCCTACCGGCACCTTTAAAAATTTCTGAATCTCCTCAATCGATTGTCTGGAAGGTCGCATACCAACCGATAAAACCAACAAATCTGTATTCACCTCAATTTCCATCTTCAGAGTTGATTCTTTAAATCTGATTTTTTCTACCTCTTTTTTGCCAAGTAATACCGGTAGTTCATCAACTGTATACCTGATAAAGGTGACTCCCAATTCCCTGGCCTGCCGATACATGGTTTCAGCTTCGTGATGATACACCCGAATATCCCGGTTAAATATGGTTACCTGTAATCCCATTTTTTGCAGGGCGATGGCCTGTTTTATGGCAGCCTGACAACAATACCTGGAGCACTCTGGTAGTCCTCCCTTTCCTCTTGATCCTACGCATTGGATAAAAGAAACCTGTTTTACTGGTTTGTTCTTAAAAGATAATTCTTTCTGAGATTCTAACAGGTACTCTAATTCCATATTGGTGATCACATTTGAAAATTTCTGAAATCCGAATTCATTCTGCTGTGGTTGATATAATTCGAAACCGGTTGCTAAAACGATAGCACCAACCTGCACCGTATCAGGCACGGCTTTGCCATTTGAAGTTTGAAGAATTACTTCAAAATTACCAACGAAACCCTTGATGTCTTTGACGGAGGTCTGGGTGAATATTTCTATTTTCTGAGGATCAATCATTTTTACCTTTTGATCGATGAGTTTTTTACCGGACATTCCGGTGGGATACAGGATACGAAGTTTGCTAACCCACCCACCCAGATCAGCTTCTTTTTCAATCAAATAAACATGATAATCCCTCTTAGCGAGCTGGATGGCAGTTTCGATCCCGCTGATACCTCCACCTATTACCAGAACATTATGCCCAATCTCCATTTCTTTTGGTTCCAACGGTTCCAGCCTACGGACTTTGGCAACGGCCATTCTGATTAAATCTTTGGCCTTATGAGTGGCCATTTCAGGTTGCTCTCCATGAACCCAGGAACATTGATCACGGATATTCGCCATTTCAAGAAGATAAGGATTTAGGCCCACCTTACGCAGGGTTTCTCTGAAAATCGGTTCATGGGTACGGGGGGTGCAGGCGGCAATTACTACTCGGTTCAATTTATTTTGAATGATACTATCCTGAATGCTCCTCTGGGTACTTTCGGCACAGGCGAATAATAAATCCTCGGTATAGACTACATCGGCCAGATCTGTTGCATAAATTTTCAAAAGATCAATATCAAGTACACCAGCGATATTTGAACCACAATGACAGATAAACACTCCGATCCGTGGTGCACCACTGAAATCGTACTCCGGAATTTCTTCCTTCACCACCGGTAATTTATAATCAGAGAGATACTGAGAGGCCCGGATAGCTGCCCCGGAAGCTTCTGCAATTGAATCGGTGATATCTTTTGGTCCGGTAGCGCATCCGCAAAGGAATATACCATCGCGGTTAGAGCTTAATGGATCTCCACAACGATCCTGTGGCAGGAAAAAACCACGATTATCCGTCTTGATTTTCAAGACTTCACTTAATTCTTTGGATTTGGAAGCCGGCACTACCGCCTCGGAAAGAATCACCATCTGCGTTCTCAGTCTTTCACTTTTAGAGGTATCGATATTTTCACTGAGAATAATCAAATCACCTGATTTGGTATCTTCTTCTATCCGGGAAGGTTTTCCCTTGATGAAATGGATCTTTTTATCCTGGCAGGCCCGTTGATAAAACTGCTCAAATCCTTTGCCAAAAGCACGCATATCGATGTAGAATATATCAACCTCCGTGTCAGGATACATTTCCCGAATGAGTAAAGCACTCTTGACGGCATTCATACAGCATATCCGGCTACAATAGGGAATATCCCGACGGATACAGCGTGAGCCAACACATTGAATAAAAGATACTCGCTTAGGGGGTTTCTGATCGGTAAAGCGATGAAGCTTCCCGCCAGAAGGACCACTGGGACTCAGCAACCTTTCCAGCTCAATACTATTCACCACATTTTGATACCTGGTATAACCGTACTCACTGGCTTCCCGGGGGTCATAATAATCTATACCTGTAGCAACAATAATAGCACCAATTTCCAGCTCTTCAATTATATCAGGCATATCTAAATCGACACAATTCTTTTGACAGACTTCCATGCATTTGCCACAGGCGATCGGATTGGTACCAAGACAATCTTCTGCTGATCGGATATAAGCGGACGGTACTGCTTGCGAAAACGGGGAATATATTGCCCGGCGAAGACACAATCCCTCATCGAATTCGTTCGGTTGTACTACCGGACAAACATTGGCGCAATCGCCACAAGCGGTACATTCTATTTCGTCCACAAAACGTGCTTTACGTAATACCTTTACCTTAAAATTACCGGCCTTACCAGAAACACTAATAACCTCAGAATTGGTATACAATTTAATGCGGGGATGTCGACCGACATCCATCATCTTCGGGCCGAGAATTCATATGGCACAGTCCATACTGGGAAAAGTTTTATCCAATTTGGCCATGGTACCGCCAATAGAGGGTTGCTTTTCCACCAGATAGACCTGAAATTGAGCATCGGCCATATCAAGAGCTGCCTGAATGCCAGATATGCCGCCCCCAATGATTAAAGCACCTTTTGCCGGTCCATCTTTAGAAGCCATGTCTTTTTCCTATTTTAGCTTACTGCTTATTTCATCTCTATGTGAGACACTTTTTTATTTTTTTATTACTATGCGACTGAAAAATCTCTCTCCTATCACTTCATCAAGAAAGACCTAATATCAGGCCACACTCTTCCGGGGCGATTCCAGTAATTTCTTTCCATACTGATAGCCTGTTTCGAAGGCGTTTAAGTTTAACTCTTCTGTTCCAGGCGGGACAGAAGACGATACCGCCTGGCGAGTCGCTTCATAGGAGGTGATTTTGGTTATTGCTGAAAAAAAGCCAACCATAATGATGTTGGTAACAATTTTCCTTCCCATCTCCTCTGCCAGCCGGGTAGCTGGTATCGCGTAAATTTTAGACTTTTTGTTTTTATCTTTCGGTTGAACCAGATCCTTTTCAATCAACATAATACCACTGTCTTCCACTTCCTGCGAAAACTTGTCATATGCATCACGGGAAAGTAAGATGGCAATATTCGGTTGAATTAGGTAAGGATAGAGTATTTGCGATTCTGAAATAATCACTTGTGCTGAGCAGGAACTACCGCGGGCTTCCGGACCAAAACTCTGTATCAAAGTGGAAAATTTTCCATCGTAGATTGCGGCAGCTTTACCAATGATATATCCAGCCAGAATGATTCCCTGCCCTCCAAAACCGGCAATCCGGATTTCGGTGTTTTTTTTCATGTATTGACTCCGTACGGTTTAAACTTATCACCCAGTTTCTGTTTTAAATATTCGTTATATTTGTCCAAATAACTGGGTTTCTCGATATCGAGAAATTTACCTACTTTGATTTCACTCTGAAATTCAATATCGACATCCCTCACATCTGCTCCGTGAGCTATCACCGAATTATCGTGATAAAACCTCATCAGATCGAGACCTGAACCGAGCCTATTTTTCCGGGCATAGAGGGTTGTACAAGGGCAAATGATCTCAACAAAAGAAAAACCCTTTTTCTGTAAGGCTTCATTGATAGAGGTGGTTAAACGTCTGACATGTAATGCTGTCCATCTGGCTACATAAGTAGCACCGCAAGAAGCAGCCAGTAACGGTAAATTAAAGGGATGTTCATAACTCCCGTAAGGAGCAGTAGTTGCCACGGCAGTGGGAGGAGTAGTTGGTGCCAGTTGTCCGCCAGTCATGGCATAAATGAAATTATTAATACATATCACGGTTATATCTAAGTTTCGGCGAGCGGTATGGATAAAATGGTTTCCGCCAATGGAAATGAGATCACCATCCCCGCTGAAAACCACCACTTTTAAACGTGGATTGGCCAGTTTTAATCCCACCGCAAAAGGTACGGCACGGCCATGGGTGGTATGAAATGAATCCAGTTTGATGTAACCGGCAATGCGTCCACTACAACCGATTCCGGAGACCACCGTAATATCTTCCCGGGGAATTTTTGCAGCCTTGACCGCTTCCACAAAGCAGGTGACAGCTGTACCAATACCACAGGTAGAGCACCAGATATGTGGAATTCGATCCATCCGGAGCCATTCTGCCATGGGATGATCTTCAAAATCCTCCTGCGTTTTCTTTGGTTTTCGCTTACGTTCTAAGGTTTTGACTTCTTCAGCTTTCATTTAGTTGCCTCCTTTATCGCCTCATAAATTAATTCCGGTTTATGGACGGTTCCACCAGCGTGTGGCACCAGGATCGTTTTACATCGATTAACTGCACAGCGTTCTACTTCAAGAACCATCTGCCCGTAATTCATTTCCGGAACAACAAACGCTTTTATCTTGGAAGAGAGCTCACGGATACGTTTTTCAGGAAATGGCCATATGGTAATCAGTCTTATTCGACCAATATTCTTAATACCCGCTTCCTCTGCCAGTTGAATTCCCCTCAATGCTACCCGGGAGGTAATCCCATAGGAAACCACCACAATTTCTGCATTATCCATATTCTCTTCTTCTAAGATGTAAATGTCATCAGCATTTTTATTAATTTTATCCAGTAACCGATGTACACACTTTTCCTGGGTTTGCCAGCTCATATCAGGATAACCACGTTCATCATGAGTGAGTCCGGTGACATGGAAAAAATAGCCATCACCTGCATGAGCCATATCAGGAACCAGATCCTTACCATATTCAAATGGTAGATATTCCCCGGGCTTCTTTTTCGTTAAACGTCTGGGATATATTTCAATCTCTTCTGCCGGAGGTATGACCACCTTCTCAGTCATATGACCGACACATTCATCCATCATAAACATAACCGGGACTCGATATTTTTCTGAAAAGTTGAAGGCCTGGATAGTAAGATCAAAACATTCCTGCGGAGAATTAGGACTCAGAGCAATAATTTCATAATCTCCATGAGATCCCCAGCGAGCTTGCATCATATCTGCTTGCCCGGGAAGAGTGGGTAGCCCGGTGGATGGTCCACCCCGTTGCACATTCACCACCACGCAGGGAGTTTCTAACATGGCACCTAACCCAATATTTTCCATCATGAGAGAAAATCCGGGACCTGAAGTAACCGTCATGGTCTTTTTACCGCTCCAAGCCCCTCCCAGAATAGCAGCCATGGATGCTAATTCATCCTCCATCTGGATAAAAATTCCCCCAACCATGGGAAATCTTTCAGCCACTCTTTCAGCAACTTCGGTGGAGGGAGTGATGGGATACCCTGCAAAAAAACGACAACCCGCTGCTATTCCACCTTCCGCACAGGCCTTATCACCGTCTAAATAATGTACACCTGTTAATACACCTTCTGGATCAGCTTTCATGCGTCGGCTCCTTTTCATTCTTCAACACACAATAAATAGCAAATTCAGGACAAATAATTTCACACAGTTGACAATGTACACATATTGCCCCGTTCTTAACAATAGGTGGATGATACCCTTTAGAATTAAAATCAGTGGAGAGTTCTAAAACATCTTTTGGACAGTATTCCACACAGAAAGCACACCCCTTGCATCTCTCCCAGATAATGTGCAACTCACCGTGAGGAATCTTGACACGGTCCGCATCTAACGGTTTACGCCAGTATTTCATGATACTCCTCAATGCGCCAATAAGTTGTTATTCAGATCTCTATATATATTTATCGAATCAAAAAGGTTTAGCATTATAAATAGATCTTAATTCTATCATAAATACAACATTGCTCAAGGGGAAAAGAGGACAGAGTTGTTATTCTAAAACAAAAAATTTGGGTGTTGAAATCAATTTTCTGCATGTACTGGAGGTCTAATATTAACACTGTTACCACTTCAAAAATCGATAAAAATCATTAAATACCTTTTAACTTTTCCAAATAAAACTTAACATTTTCATCAATAATTGTCAACCAATTAGAAAATTTTTCAAACAGTATCCTTATATTTTACTTGAATATACAGCGAATTCCATTATGCAAAGAAACATAAGATTATCATACAATTTTTCTACGAGTTAAAGTTATTTGTTTCTCAATATTTAATTAATATATTCTATTAAATGATAATAAAACAGAATGTTTTAGATCAAGTGAAAATAAAAACCTTACAGGTCTACTCTCGGCATTCTTAGATAATTTCTTGAAGAAAATTTGATATTTTCAAAATATATTATTACATTGAATTGTAAATATTCCTATGCTTTACCAATGGTTTACCGAAACAGGTACATATATTCTTATGTGCTAACCATTTTCAGTCTGAATATCCAATTTCACGTACCTGCGGAAACATAGAATGCTTCTTTGAGAATTTTATCGCAAAAATCAGATTTTGTTTGACAAATTACCGATGGGGGTAATCCTATGGAAAAATACCCAAAGACCGTCAAATTGAAAAACGGTCAAATGGCAAAACTAAAAATTCTGAAAACCGATGATCTCGAATCGCTGGTAGAGTTTTTTCAATCCCTTCCCCTTGAAGATCGTATGTATTTACGCAGTGATGTGATGAATAGGGAATATATCATGAGACGGTTTGGCCATATGAACTATGACCTGATGTACCCTGTTATTGCGGTGGATGATGATCGTATTATTGCTATCGGAACACTTTTTCGTGCTGAATTCGGTTGGATGAGAAACCTTGGGGAGATTCGTTGCGTCGTTTCCCCGAAATTTAAAAGAAATGGGCTTTGTACAATTTTAGTAAGAGAATTATTTCTTCAAGCAGTATCGAAAGATTTATTCAAAGTACAGGCGGAGATCATGGAAGAACAAAAATCTGCTGTGAAAGCCTTCGAGCGAATGGGGTTTAAAAAGGAAGCTATTCTTAAAAATCACGTTACCGATATTAAGGGTCAGCGGCGTAATCTGGTGATCATGAGCCTAGATATCGAAGAGCTTTGGACGATACTGGAAGACCATACCATCGGTCGACAATATGTGGTATAAAATAAACTACTCAGCTTAACAAGGTAGAACCAATGTACGAGGAGATCAGAAGACCAAAACTCTTAAAACCCATTCCTTTAATCATTATCCGCAGTTTATCATCTTTATACTACTTCGCTAAATATTCACAAAATTCTGCTCCGGATAAAATCCAGCGAATATTTTCATCAAATATAGAATTTCTCTACAACCTGCTGGATATTTTGGGAGGAAAGTCCAAACAGAAGCAATTATCTGAATTAGCACAAAGAACACACAGGTTAGTTGATGAAAAAGATCCAAATTTACTCGAGAACTTGGAAAAGATCACCATCGATTTATCCCAGTATTGCGACAACTATCAAAGCATAATTCAGCAATCCATGAAAGTCCTCCGAGAGCAGATTGTCAATATGTATAAGCAAAAAGTTACTAAAATACAGGTGGTGGTGGTTGATAATAACAATGATCTTGCTAGAACGGAGAAAATTGCCAATATGCTCCAAAATTTCTGCTATTACCAAGTAGAAAAAACAACATACCCATCTTCAGACTACTCTGGGAAAATGGTTAATAATGATTTCACTTTTATTACTTCTACCCATCCACCACAAATTCATGAATTAGTAAAATCTTTAAAAACCTATAAGAAACCTGGACTAGCCATTGCTCATATTGAAAAAGAAGGAAAGGCGGATGAACAAGCTATCCGGCACGGTGCACAACTGCAACGCGGAGGTTTTCCGGTTCTCTTTAAGGTATTTACCCCTATCAGACTATTTACCAGTATTGATAAAATATATATGAAATACAATTTGGAGATTTGATCTCCATCTTTAAATTATGTAAATATTTGTGGTAACGGGGATTATTCGTCACCACCCTCAATTCATTCAACTGGATAATTATATGAAGAAATTTGAAAATACAAATATAGCGCGTTTAGAATTAGAGAACCGGCTTATTTTCATCCGTGAGCCATCCGATGGAATAAAAATATATACGAATACTTTTCTGGTAAAGTGTTATCTTTTCTGAAAGAGGATTTCTAATTTAGAAATTCTTCTCTTTAAAAGAGAATGGAGATCAGGGGGTGAGTACAGGAACATATAGATTAATCCTTTAGATAGTGAAATATTTAGTTTATATCCTTTTCACGGAATGTTTTTTGACAATAAACAATTCACATAAAAATCAGTAAAAGATATAATTTCCTAGTAATATAATAAAGGATAATAAAACCTTATCTTTAGTGAATTTTATTACATGTATAATATAATCAATAAGGTAAAAATCAGGAAAGGACAACATGGCAAATTTAACCGATGTTTTAGCAGAAAAAATTCCGCAATGGCGGGAATATATTCACAGCTTATCTGAATCCCAGGGCGACAAAATTGTTTCAAATGTAACACTGAACCAATTATGTGGAGGATTACGGGGAGTTCAAGCAATAATCTGTAATACTTCCTATGTTCATCCCGAAAAAGGACTATTCATTCGTGGTATTCCTGTTTCCCAATTAACTGAAAAGTTGCCCGAGGAAATTTTCTATCTACTCTGTACCGGTCTGTTACCAGATGAGGAAGCACTGGCATCTCTACAGGAAGAATTAAAGGCTAGATCGGAAGTTCCTACTTATGTATGGGATGTTATAAAATCCCTTCCAGACGATACCCATCCCATGGTTGTTTTGAGTGCGGCATTGCTTTCCATGCAAAGACAATCTGTTTTTGCCCGAAAATACAATGAAGGAATGCGGAAGAGTGATCATTGGCTCACCACTCTAGAAGACGCTTTACAAATTATCGCTAAAATTCCTTCCATCGTAGCTGGAATTTATCGCATGCGTGTGGTTTATAAAAAGAGAATTATCTCAGATCCATATCGAGATTGGGCAGGTAATTTCGCTAATATGATGGGGATTGATGATCCTGAGGGGAAGCTACGCGACCTGGTACGGCTATATATGGTTTTACATTGCGACCATGAAGGAGGCAATGTTAGTGCTAATGTCTGTAGAATAGTGAATTCTGCCTTATCAGATCCTTATTACAGTATCACGGCCGGTTTAAACGGTTTAGCCGGACCATTGCACGGATTGGCCAACCAGGAATGTCTGAAATATGTTCAGGCAATTGAGGAGAATTTTAGTGGTGTACCCAGTGAAGCAGATTTAAAAGAATACATCTGGGCAACTCTTCATAGTGGACGAGTTATCCCGGGCTATGGCCATGCCGTTTTGCGAGCCACCGATCCCCGGTTTACTGCCTTCATCAATTTCGGGAAAAAGGTCTGTCCCTACGACAATGTTTTTCGTATTGTTGAATTAATGTATAAAGTCGTTCCCGATATTTTGCAAGAACATGGAAAAGCCAAGAATCCCTGGCCAAATGTAGATGCAGCTTCCGGTGCTTTATTATTTCATTTTGGGATTACCCGTTTTGACTTTTATACTGTTATGTTCGCTGCTTCAAGAATTTTAGGAATGTGCGCCCAAATGATTATGAGCCGAGGATTGTTCGCCCCCATCTACCGACCAAAATCAGTTACTTTTGAATGGATTGACCAACAAATTTCTAAACCAACACCCAAGAGTAAAGGAGCAAATTAATAGAATTCTGACTGGTTTCTTAACCATTACATCCACATTTATCAATTTATATTTTATTTGAAAATTTTGACAAAACAGATTATCTTCACGTTAAGGAATAGATATAGCAAGAAACAGAAGGGGTAATCTATGTCCGATGTTCATGATTATCTGTTGGAAACCAGTCAATATATGTGCGTAGGATTGCTGAATGAAGCAACTGAGAAAATTAAGCAAATAATTGAAAAATATCCAGACACCTGTCTTTATCATAAGATTTTGGGTGATTTACTCTACTTACAGGGGAATGTAACCCAGGCCATTTCTACTTTTGAAAAAATACTTCAAAAAAATCCAAATTTTACCTCTGCATTATATGCATTAGGGATTGCCTACTACCGGGCAGGGAAGCTCATCAAATCAATTGAACAATTCGAAAGAATCATTCATATTAATCCCCAGCTTGCCATGGCTTATTATTGGTTAGGGATTTCATACCGTCATCTGGGTGAAGAAGAAAAATCAATTGCTGCCTATAAAAAAGTGATTGAAATCAGTCCGGATTCAGAAATTGCTAATTACCATCTGGCAGGCGTGTATATCTTTAGGAAGAAATTCAAAGAAGCCATAAAATATTTGGAGCATTTAGCGAAAAAATCATCCGAAAATGCTGAAGTTTTTTATCGACTTGGTTTATGTTATCATAATATTAATAATTATGAAAAAGCAGTCGCACACTATAAAAAAGCATTAGAGCTCAATCCTGATAACGCCCGCTGCCAGGAAATGCTGGATCTCATCATTCATGTGGACGAACCATAATAGATAATTTTAGCTTCAGGTAAATTATTCCCACTCTGTGTGCGGTTATGAATAATTAAGGCTGGATAATACTTCAAAAAATTGGTAGTAAAAAGTTGGTGATACCCTGGGTAACAGTGGATATCAAGTCATTTCTCTTCTCTTCTTCCATTATTTATTTAGAAGCGTAAGCTTTTCTAACATCTTCATAAGAATGAAAAGTAATATCTGGAAAACCATTTCCATTCTCATCGGTTATTCTTAAGAAATACCCCCACTCCAGTAAATTGTTGGTAATTTTCACCAACAATTTATTATAACCAGGATTCAGTAGTACCGTTACCAGATCACGGTCAAGACTGGCTTCTTTAGAGGTGATGAAATGCTGCCAGACTAATTTATTGTTTAACCATACCTTACAGGCGTCGTTTGAGCCCAGGCGGATTTGTACCTTTCGTTCATCGGGAGATTGAATATATATCAATCCATACCCTACTGACCATGCGGAATATCCAAAGACTTTTTTCAAATCAATGTATCCATCGAAGTAACCATCATTTGCACTTTGCCAGGTTAGCTCTCTTCCGGCACTTTTATAGTTGATATTAAGATCGATTTTTTGTTCTGGTGGATAAACATGCTGAAATCCGGAATAACTTCCCATGGCAAAAGGTCCTATGACCTGCCAGCTGGTTTCCAATGCTGATCCCAACTGTTGGTATTGTTTTTTCACTTCTGTTTCATTACCCAATAACTTGTTCAACCGAGCAATATGAAAATTTACCATGTATTCAATGTCTTTTCTCTGATGTTCTCTCGCATAATTAAGTAATTTATTAGTTATGGAATTGGGGGATTTATAATTGTTACGCTCCATATCAAAGGATTCCATCAAATATTTCCACATGTCCCAGCTTGCTTCATGGTTCTGGGCAATGAGATCAAATTTATCTTCCAGATCCTTTTGAAGATATTCTTTAGCTATCTCTGTTTTACCCTCTCTTAAATACATCAATCCCAAAGCATAATCGAGCAATATTTGAAGATCACCTCTTTCATTACCCAGAGTAGTTACAAGCTGTTTGAAAAAATCGATAAGCTCTTCTTTTGGTAATTCTACAGCAAGGAAAAATCCAAACTGATTTCTTAAAGAAGCCAGATTATCAGAAGATCTGTTTAATTCCTTTTTGATATTTTCGAAGGCTTTCCTATATATCTCTAGAGCCGCGGTCGTATCGCCATTGGATTTATACATTTCTGCTGCGACCAGATAATGATTCAAGTTAGTAGGATCCTCTTCCAAAGATTTTCTAAAAACTTTTTCAGCTTCACCTTTTTTATTAAATCTCCATAGAGTTATTGCTTTCCTATAAGAAATATTATATTTGAGATCTTTTTCGGGCAAATATCCTTGAAGATCATCCAAATATTTTACGGCAGCTTTATAATCCCCCAATTCGGAATATAATTCAGCCAGTCGAAAGGCTGAATGGTGAAAACTGGGCCATTTATCAAGTGCCGTTTTTAATTGACCAATCGCTTCCTCAAACCGTCCAGCCCTCATTAGAATTTCTCCTTTACTGTCATAAGGATTCGGTTCATCCGGTGCCAATTCCTGGTACTTATCAAAATACTGAAAGGCGGTATTGAATTCCCCTCTGGCTGCATAAAGATAACCTAAATCATTGTAGATGGTTTTTTGGGTAGGATCCAACTCCAGGGCAATCTGGTAGTGTTCCAGGGCACTATCCATATCCCCCAGCCTGTGTTGATATAAACCTGCCAAACTGACCCGTGATTCTATATCCGTGGGATAGATTATTACCACTTCCTCTAGCATTTTGACGCCATCGCTAAAATTACCATCAATAAATTTCTGTAAAATTTCTACTTTCATTTTATCAATATCAGAAAGCCTGTCAGAGTGCAAGCGCGCTTTATTTAATAAAACTACGGCATTATTTTTATCTCCCCTTTCACTTTCAAACATGGCTAAACGCATATAGGCAGCAGCAAAAGTAGAGTCCAGTTTGATAGCATCCCTTAAGCATTGCATTGCTTCGTACCATAAAAGTTTATCAAAATTTTCCAAAGCTTTTGAGTAACATTTAAAAGCATCTACCGAGTTGGTCATCTGAGTAAAATCAACACCGTGTTGGTCGACTTGAGCGTGTAAATTTTCTCTAACATTATCAGAAAGCTCATTTACCATGGAAAATATTCTTTCCAGACTTTCACCTTCAACTTCATTGACCGGAATTACCCTGGCGGTTTCAGTATCATACAAATCAACACCAATTAGTAATTTACCGTTTTCATTATAATATCTGCCTGCCACCAGCGTCTGAATCTGTGCTTTTCTGGCAATAGCATTTAGTCTCTCGGCACTCTCCTGATAATCTTCATCATAACCTAGTTGTTGGGCAATTTCCGAAAGGCGATTTGGGGTAATTACATTGAGATAGGGCGATTGTCGTAAATCAGTAGTAAGCATATCTGCTAAACCACGCTGCAGCCAGTCAAGACTTGCTTCATTGGTTTCATTTTTGAAAGGTAAAATAGCAACTGTCTTCTGTTCCTGGGCAGCAATCTGCAGTACACTGGATTTAGACTGGGCAGCCTCGCTGCGATCAATATCTGATGAAGCGAGTTTAATTTTTTTCGCGTTATCAGATTCACACCCAGATATAATCAGTAAAAAAAGGGTGAGAATTGATATTATTGTATTATAAAATTTCAGCATATTGAATTCTTTTTGTGTTATAATTTATACGATATCTCAAAACTTATGTTACAGTTTTTTCATTTATTTAAACAGTTCTTAATAAATACCATAGTGATATCATCATGTTGGGGTTGATCATTAATAAAATTGTGTATGGAATCCAATAATTCTTTCTTTTGTTCAATAACATTTTTTGCTTTAATAGATTTTAAACATGTAAATAAGCGTTTTTCTCCATATTCTTCCTGTCGCTGATTCATTGCCTCGGTTACTCCGTCAGTATAAAGGAGTAGAAGGTCATCTTTCCGTAAGCGAATGCACATCTCTTCTAATTTATCATTAAAAAGCTCACCCGGATCGAGACCTAATCCAATACCAGATGGTGTTAAAAATTGCTTGGATGATTCATTTCCCAGGTGAAGTGCTGCATTATGTCCGGCACGGCAGAAAGTAAATGTTGCTTTTGAAGTATTCAAGATACCATAAATTAAGGTGACAAACATTCGGCGATCTAAATCATTATACAAACGGCGATTAATTTCTATCAATACCTGCCTGGGAGAAATATTTTGAAAACACAATTGCATCATCATTCCTTTCACTTCCGCCATATAAAAAGAAGCAGAAGTCCCTTTGCCGCTCACATCCGCCACCACGATGCCGAGATTGTTTTCATCCAGCTGAAAGAAATCAAAATAATCTCCACCAACTTCCTGTGCCGATTGACAAATACCATCAATCTCGAATCCCTTTATTTTGGGCATTTGGCGGGGTAAGAGCTTTTGTTGAACTTCTCTAGCGATTTCCAGCTCACGTTTAATTCGTTCCTGTTCTTTTACTCCTTCATAAAGCATGGCATTTTCCAAGGCAATGGCCGCCTGATTCGATAAAATGAATGCAAAATGCTGTTGTTTAGCAGAAAAGGAATTTTGATTTTCAGTTAAGGTAAAAAGCAGTATGCCAAAAAGTTCCTCTTTAATGGTCATCGGTAAAATCAGACTATCCTTATGGCTACGATGGTATTTTAAACTTTCAAGTACAAACTCAGGGGCGCTATTAATCATAAAGCCATTGGTATTTCCCAGTAAGTAGGCTTTGGTGTTTTCATCAATATTTATAATGGGCAATTGATCTTTCTGCTGTTGTGGTGCGGTAATTTCATCAAATTTGTCAGGCAATTCCCTGTTTTTTATATATAAACGCGCGTCACAAGCACCTATTGCTGCACTGATACGTTCCCTCACAATATTAGCAAGATCGGTCAATCTGAAGGTCCCACTCAATTCATTTCCAAGACTTTCAAAGATTTTTCTTTCCCTCAATCCTTCAACCATTTCATTAAAATTCCGGGAAAGATGACCAATTTCATCACCGGTATAAATCTCAATATTTTGCGTTAAATCTCCTGCCGCTACTGCTGACATAGCACCGCTTAACTTTTCAAGCGGTCTGGTTAATCTACCACTTACAAATATAGAGGCTCCGGACAATACTATCAGAAAGAAAATACCCAACGCAATATTCAATTTAACTTGTTGACTCAGATCCTGATTTATCTGGACCAATGAAAATCCTACACTAACGTTTCCCAGTATGCGATTACCAACCTGAATATCAACTCTCTGGCCATGTAAATCCTCCCGACTCTCTTCGGCAATGGCACCACTATCCAGTTGTTTGACGATCTCTGCCTGTATTCTACGAGAAGGACTGACGCTTGCCATTTCAATGAGTTCAAGATTAAGGGCATGTGCTCGTAAAGTTTTACGGTCATCATAAATTGCTATATATACGATATCTTTATTAAATGCCAGTAATTGTGTGATATAATTTTGATACACATTCCAGTCCTGCCTGTCCAATAACTGTAACTGCAAAGTAGCTATATTTTCAGCAATTCTACGACTCTGGGATTCTATTGCCTGGCGTTTCCCTTGAAGTTCACTGATGGTAAAGAAATAGATCACCGTGATCATAATTACTGAGACCAGAAAAAGTGAGAGAAAGATAAATTTTGTGCGCAGTGTTAGTTTCAATGAATCCATCTGATTAATTAAATGTAAGTAATATAAGATTCAAACTTCTATTATCAAACGATATTAGCGCTAAAACGTTACACTTTTTTTCTAGTAATCTTCTCGCATCTGTTTTTATTGCATCTTATATTTATTATATAATCAATCGAATATTGATTTTTAGATAAATAAACCTTCAAAAAAGCTGAATAGGTTAGCAATTTATTCAAATGGTTATATACGAGCAATCCGCCGTTATTCCTTTCCGGTGGACTGATAAAAAATTGGAAATTCTCATCATAACCACCTTGAGTGGTAAAAACTGGACAATCCCCAAAGGTTTAGTCGAACCGGAACTATCTGTTGCACAGTCTGCTGAAATGGAAGCCTATGAAGAAGCGGGAATTAAGGGTACCATTTATCCTGACATCATTGGTGAATACCAGTATTACAAATGGCAGGGAACCTGCAAAGTACAGGTGTTTCCCTTTAAAGTAGAGGAGATGCTAAATATCTGGCCAGAAGCAACCATGAGGAGACGCAACTGGATTCTTTTAGATCAGGTTGAATCCTTTATCCACAATAAAGAATTATCAAGAATCATATTCAAACTCCCGCTTTATCTGCAAAATATGGATGTTAATCCTATGAAATAATTGCTAATCCAGTCATGTTTCTCTGTTGATTCCTGAAACAGAATTGCTTATATCTCGAAAAGTAATTTTTTTTAACTGATTTTTTTTGTTTAACCTATACTAATTATTAAATTAGCATTACTAAGATCTAACGCTACAGCCATACATATTTTTTATAAAAAGGTTCTTAATGCCGGGTAAGGTAAAAAAATATATTAATCGAGAGATTAGCTGGCTTTCTTTCAATGAGCGGGTGATGCAGGAAGCAGCCGATCCCAGCGTGCCTTTGATTGAAAGACTTAAATTTCTCGGTATTTATTCATCTAATCTTGACGAGTTTTTTAGTGTGCGAATTGGTTCACTCAGAAGAATAATAAAAGCAGGTATACATGATAAAGCCAGTATGGGTGGAAAACCAAAAGAAATCTTGAAAAATGTACAAAAAATAGTACTGAATCAACGAGATAAATTCGACAAGATTTTCACCAATCTCCTAACTGAGCTGGAAAATGAAAATATATTTATCATCAATGAACAAGAACTGAATCCGGAGCAGGAAAAATTTGTTCAATTTTATTTTCAGAATGAGGTTCGACCAAGATTGGTACCTATTATGCTCGATACTCACCCGTCCTTTCCATATTTAAAAAACCTGGTGATTTATCTGGCTGTTTACCTGTCGAAATCGGATAATTCCTCCCTGAAAAAATACGCCCTAATTGAGATTCCAGTAAAAGTATTGCCACGCTTTATTGTTCTGCCTCGTATCGATGAAAAAAAGTACGTTATCATGCTAGACGACATTATACGATATGGTTTAAAGGATATCTTCTCCATATTTGACTTTGATAGTTTTAAAGCCTACACCATCAAATTGACCCGTGATGCAGAATTTGATATTGATGAAGATGTAACCAAGAGCTTTTTTGAGAAAATATCACAGTCAATAAAACAGCGTCAAAAGGGTCAGCCTGTTCGTTTTGTGTATGATGAATCGATGCCGGAAGATCTGTTAAATTTTATTCTGGAGCGGATTCACCTGAAAAATTTTGAAAACCTGATTCCCGGAGGTCGCTATCATAATGCCCGGGATTTCATGAACTTTCCCCGGTTAGGTCAATTGTCATTTCTCTATAAACGCCAAGTCCCATTATATCATAAAAATATTAATAAAGAGAAAAGTATCATTCAATCAATAAAAAATGGGGATATTCTGTTACATTTTCCTTATCATTCTTTTGATTCAATTATTGATCTCTTACGTGAGGCGGCAATTGATCCGCAGGTTACTTCTATTAAAATGACATTATACCGGGTAGCGAAAGATTCCAACATCATCAATGCTTTGCAGAATGCCTGTCGAAATGGGAAATTAGTAACCGCAGTGATTGAACTACAAGCCAGGTTTGATGAGGAGGCCAACATCCGCTGGACAAAGGTTTTGGAAGAGGAAGAGAATGCCAGAATCATTGATGGTGTACCAGGATTAAAAGTCCATGCAAAGCTTTGCTTAATCACCCGTATCGAAAATGGGCAAAAAGTACATTACGCCACTGTTGGTACCGGAAATTTCAATGAATCCACTGCTAAAGTATACAGCGATCACTGTTTACTCACCGCTGATTCCCGTATCACCAACGAGGTAAACAAGCTTTTCAAATTCTTCGATAATAATTATAAAACCTACACTTATAAACATCTGGTGGTTTCCCCTTTTCATATGCGGAAAAAATTTAACAAACTTATCCAGCATGAAATAAAAAATGCCAGGGCAGGAAAACCCGCCTATATTTTCCTAAAAATGAACAGTCTGGTGGATCAGGAAATGATCTATAAATTGTATCTGGCAAGCCAAGCCGGTGTCGAAATTAAAATGGTGATACGGGGAATTTGCTCTCTGGTCCCTGGGATAAAGAAGCTAAGCGAAAACATCGAGGTACTCAGTATCGTCGATAAGTATCTGGAACATTCCAGAATATTCATCTTTGCCAATGGTGGAGATGAGAAATATTTTATCTCCTCAGCCGACTGGATGATCCGAAACCTGGATAATAGGGTGGAAGCGGCAACACCAATTTATGACAAAAGCATTCAACAGGAATTGAAAGAATTCATGCAAATACAATTCAAGGATACCAAAAAAGCCAGAATCATTGATGAAGGTCAACTGAATAACTACCGACAAATCCGAAAGAAGGTAAATTATAGAGCACAGGAAGACATCTTCAATTTCCTGAAAAAAATGAAATGATTTATGATCCGGGGTGAGTGCCACCCGTTCAGATACCTCATATAGGTAAGCTGCCCGAAATTAAAGTGCACTATAACCTGTCAATCCAAGAGAAAATCATGTGAAAACCCATATTTTTACCATAAGCAAAGCCTTCCACCACCAAAAACTGTTTCCAGAAATCGGTCAATATTTCAGAATAAAAAATATGTCCAGAAAAAGACAATCTCAGTGGTACTTCGATACCTTCGACTGGCGACTCTATAATAATGGTATGTTTCTATTCAAGGAAAAGAATAACTACTATTTGAACTCACACAAACATTACCAAAATCTTAGTTCAGTTACCATAATCCCAGAATCTCATCCTAAATTTTGGTGGGATTTTCCGGAAGGACCGTTTCAGCAAAAATTATGCAACCTTTTGGATATCAGAGCACTTATTCTTCTGGCCAATACAAACCTGGAAATCAGTTCATATTATATTCTCAATGAGGATAATAAAGTTATCCTTAAAATCTCTTGCACAAAAATGTATTTGCATCAGAATCGAAGAAGCATCTTATTAAATAAATTTATAGAACTGCAACCCATCCGGGGATATCGGAAAGAATACCAATCCATCTTAAAAATTATAAAAAATACCGCCAATCTAACCCAAGCTCCGCCATCGGTAAACCTTATTTTTGAGAAAAGTGGTTTGATTCCGGGCAGCTATTCTTCAAAAATGAATGTCATTCTTACTGCTGAAATGCCCGCTAGATTGGCACTTAAAAAAATATTGGAGAGACTGTTAGATATCATGAGAAAAAACCACATAGGTGTGAAAAAGGATATTGATACTGAATTTCTGCATGACTTCAGGGTATCTATTCGGCGTACCCGTTCCGCTTTATCTCTGTTAAAAGAAGTATTCCCTGCAGAAGATATTTCCTATTTCAGGAATGAATTCAAAACTCTCCAGCAATTATCTAACAGATTGCGAGACCTGGATGTGTATATATTGAAAGAAAAAGCCTATCGAGAAATATTACCCGAAGAATTACAAAGTGGTCTGGATGCTTTTTTCATTGATTTAAAAACCGAAAAAAGGCTGGAACATCAAAAAGTGATGCGAATCCTCAACCAGGGAGATTATAAAAATTATCTCAATCAATGGGAGAAATTTCTTAAAAGCGATACCCTTCCCCACACCAGAAACTCAGCGAAACCGGTAAAAAAAATTGCCTCAGTTATCATATTCAAAAGGTTTAAAAAAATATTAAAGATTGGTGAAAGAATTCAAGATGATACACCGGAAGGGCAGTTACATCAGTTGAGAATTGAATGTAAAAAATTGCGTTATCTGTTGGAATTTTTTCAGTCGTTGTATCCAAAGCGCAGTATGAGTTATCTTATTAAACATTTGAAGCTGCTTCAAGACAAACTGGGGACATTTAATGATCTTTCAATCCAACAGGAAGAACTAAAAAAACACATTTCAAAATATGCAAAAAATGGTCAAAACTCGACCCTGGTTTTTGCCAGTCTGGGTGGATTAATCGCCAATTTTTATCAGCAACAGTTAACAGAACGTCGTTCTTTCCGGGATGTTTTTAGCAAATTTAAGGCAGAGAAAAACATAAATTTATATCATCAATTATTCAATACAGTTCCTCAAAGTGGAGAAAAAAGTTGAATATTATGGCGTTGTATAACATAAAGGGAGGAGTAGGGAAAACTGCCACCTGTGTGAATTTATCATATCTGGCGGCTGTTGAAGGTGCCTCTACACTATTATTAGATTTAGATCCCCAGGGATCCGCCTCTTTTTATTTCCGCATCAAACCTTCCAAAAAATTCAATACAAAAAAATTTTTAAAGGGAAAAAAGAAAATTGATAAAAATATTAAAGGAACTGATTTTGATAATTTAGATCTGCTTGCCTCAGACATGTCCTATCGGAATCTTGACATAATTCTGAATGATTTAAAGCGCTCAAAAAAACAGCTGAGAGATATTTTAGCACCATTCGAAACTGAGTATGAATATATTTTCATTGATTGCCCGCCGAATATTACCCTGGTTTCTGAAAACGTTTTCTTTGCTGCAGATTATTTACTGGTGCCGCTGATCCCGACAACACTCTCCATGCTCAGTTACACAAAGTTGAGTCAATTTTTTAGCAATCATTCTATACCGGCAGAAAAAATTTTACCATTTTTTTCAATGGTTGAAAAAAGAAAAAAAATGCATCAAGAGATTATTAAAAAGTACCAGGAAGAAAATAAAAAATTTCTTAAAATCTGCATTCCTTTTGCGGCCGATGTGGAGAAGATGGGGATTTTACGAAAACCGGTAGTGGCGTTAAAAACAAATTCTGCGGCATCGCAGGCTTATCAAAAATTGTGGCAAGAACTGAAAATGCTGACACAATAATTTAAATAATTAACCAACATCTAATACATTATGCTTGAAAAGATTGATCTTACCCAAAAAATTGACAGAGCCAAATACAAGGGAATTATTAACCAACTGGAAATAAAGATCGCTGAATTACAGCGTGAGGCAAAAAGCCTAAAGATCCCAATCATTATTGTGCTAGAGGGTTGGGGAGCAGCTGGTAAAGGCACTCTGATTAACAAACTGATTATATCTTTGGATCCGCGAGGTTATGCGGTATACTCTACCAGGCCGCCCACCGAAGAAGAATTATTCCGGCCATTTTTATGGCGATACTGGAAACAACTTCCGGAAAAGGGTCGTATCGCCGTTTTCGACCGCAGCTGGTATCGGCGAGTGCTGACCGAGCGGATTGATCAATCCATTAAGAAACGAGATTGGCAAAATGCCTACCAGGATATAAAATCTTTCGAAAGACAGCTTTTTGATGATGCATATATTATCATCAAATTTTTCATTCATATTTCTAAATCCGAACAGAAAAAACGCTTTAAGAAACTAGAATCAAATTCGGCAACTGCCTGGCGGGTAACCAAAGAGGATTGGAAACAAAATAAACAATACCAAAAATATGTCAAAGCTATCGAAGAGATGCTGGCAAAAACCGATACAGATTACGCCCCCTGGACTATTGTAGAAGCACACGACAGAAGATTCGCCACCGTTAAAGTTTTCCAAAAAACCATACAGGCCATGCAGAAAAAAATAGACTTTCATGCCAATGCCAAAAAACTGACCAAATTACCTAAAAAACATCTCGACTACCTGGAGGGATTATCTTCCTCAATTCTGGAGAAAGTTGACCTCACCCAGACTTTATCCAGATCCAGTTATGTGAAACAGCTAAAAAATTGCCAGAATAAAATACGGGAATTGGAACACGAGGTGTATCTGAGACGACTACCAGTAGTCATTGTCTATGCGGGCTGGGATGCCGCCGGTAAAGGTGGAAATATCAAGAGACTGGTGAGTGGAATGGATCCCCGTGGATATGAAGTAATTCCCATATCTGCTCCCAATGACACCGAGCTTGCTCACCATTACCTGTGGCGGTTCTGGATAAAAATACCCAAAGCAGGTCATATTGCCATCTTTGACAGATCCTGGTACGGAAGGGTGATGGTGGAAAGAATCGAAGGCTTTTGCACTGAAGAGGAATGGAAAAGGGCCTATCGAGAAATAAATGAGTTCGAGGAACAACTGGTCAATTTTAGTACAATCGTTATCAAGTTCTGGCTTCATATCGATAAAAATGAGCAGCTGCAAAGATTTAATGAAAGAAAAGAAAATCCTCATAAAAATTGGAAAATTACTGAGGAAGACTGGAGAAATAGGGAGAAATGGGATGATTACCAGAAGGCCGTCGATGAAATGCTCTATCGAACAAGTACTGTCTATGCTCCCTGGACCATTGTCGAATCAAATTGCAAATGGTTTGCCCGTATCAAAACCATGAAAACTGTGATTACAGAAATAGAAAAACGTCTCTAATGAAGAGGAAATATTATGTCTGATCTTGACAAAGCATTGCAAATCGCCATAAAAGTACATCAGCATCAAAAAGATCACCATGGTAAATATTACATTTTACATCCAATCAGGGTGATGATGAGAGTAGATAGCGAGGAGGAGCAAATTTTAGCAATTTTACATGATGTGGTAGAAGATTCTGAATGGACCATAGAAATGTTAAGAAAAGAGGGCTTTTCTGAAAATATTCTAACGGCATTGGATTGTCTTAGCAAAAGAACTGGTGAAGATTACATGGATTATATTGATCGAACGAAAGAAAATCCCCTGGCCCGCCGAGTGAAAATAGCCGATCTGGAAGATAATATGGATATGAAAAGGATTCAGAATTTTAGTGAGGCTGATGCAATCAGAATGAAAAGATATCAGACTGCCTGGCGATATTTAGAAAATTTTGATTAAGAAAATATTATTATAAGGCAAGTATTATCTAAAGGTAAAAAGACTATTCAAATTAATACGATTCTTTCAGAAGGAGTGTTTATAATGAAAACCATCTTTTTAGTTCGACATGCCACTGCCGCCGAAAGAGCACAATCCACTCCGGATTTTGCTAGACCTTTAATAGAAAAAGGAATTAAAGAATCAAAAAAGGTTGCGAGTGCTTTAAAAGAAATGGACATCAAACCACAGATAATCGTCTCCAGCCCGGCCAAACGGGCAGTACAAACAGCCGAGATATTCGCCAAAACATTCCGATACGCCCAGGCTGATATTATACTGGACCAGACTATTTATGATGCCACAGACGGCAAATTATTTTTGCTATCCATCCAGAAATTAGATGACAAAAAAGATAATGTATTCATTTTCGGTCATGAACCGACTATTTCAGAATTTGCTTCGTCCCTGCTAGAAAATTTCCAAGAAGGCCTGCCAAAAACCGGGGTAGTGGGAATAACTTTTACGGTTGAACACTGGCGGGCTATCAAAAAAAATCAGGGAACAATAAATTTTATTCACTTCCCCAAAAACAAGGCGATTTCCCGGAAAATGCTTAAAAAAAGTATTGAAGGAAAAATTCAAAGTGAGATTCAGGAAATTTTAAATGGTATTCACCTGCAAAAAGCTAAATCTGTCTCGAAAACTATTAGCAAAGCCAGTAAAAATATTGCCAAAAAATTTATGAAACAGATCGAAAAGAAATAGTATGTTGAACTAATTAATGAAATGCCTATCAAAATCTTTCAACTTTTTATATTATTAAAGGAATGTTATCATACTTTTCAGTAATAATGAAGAATTTTACTCCATCAATTCTTAGTGTGAAATCATTTCAGTAGGTTTGGGATTTGACTGGAAAAGATAAGCTTGAATGCAATTATGATGAAGAATAATTTACCAGATTTTTTTTAATGTTTCTAATTAAAGTAGGACCTTCATATATAAAACCGGTGTAGAGTTCAATTAAAGACGCCCCGGCCTTAAATTTTTCCAGAGCATCTTGGACTGAGTGGATACCCCCTACTCCAATGATGATAAAATTATCGTCTAAACGCTTCCTCAAAAATTTTATAATCTCAGTGGATCGTTCCCTGAGAGGTTTTCCGCTCAACCCACCTTCCCCCAGCTTGTTAACAGTAATCGGATTAGTTTTCAGGTGATCACGGGTAGTGGTGGTATTAGTGGCAACCACGCCCGCAATGCTTGTTTTCTGTATTATTTCAACAATATCTTCCAGCTGGGAATCATTTAAATCGGGAGCAATTTTGAGGAAGATCGGTTTTTCATAGGGTTTTTCTTGATTTAGTTTCTTAAGACGAGAAAGTAATTGGATAAGCGGTTCCTTATTTTGTAGTTCCCTCAGACCAGGAGTATTGGGGGAGCTCACGTTAACAATAAAAAAGTGGACGTGGTTATATAGAGCTTCAAAACACTTTTCATAATCTGAAACAGCCCTCTCAATCGAAGTCAATTTGTTTTTTCCAATATTACCAGCGACAATCATTCTACCCTGATACTTCTGCAATTGCTGTACCGCTTTTTCTACACCATGATTGTTAAAACCCATTCGATTTATCAATGCCTCATCTTCCGGCAAACGGAATATACGGGGTTTGGGGTTTCCTTCCTGAGCTTTCGGTGTAACTGTTCCTATTTCGATGAAGCCAAATCCCAGATCTTCAGCCTGTGGTATGATTTCCGCATTCTTATCGAAACCCGCTGCCATTCCCAGAGGGTTTGGAAATGATAGGCCAAAATAATTTCTGCGCAGGGAAGGATGATCAAAATGATAAAAAAGTTTTAGTAGTTTACTAAATAAGGGGAATTTCAGCAATAAAACCACAAAATTATGTACCAATTCAGGCGGAAAAAGAAATAAAATCTTCCGAAGGACATTTTTATACATCTTTTACCAAGACTATTTAGATGATCCCGAACATTCTTCTGGCAAAAAGAGCCAACATTTGTCCAGTAAAATTGAACTCTGGTCGCTTCCGGTAGACGTAAATATTATCTTGATCTGTGGCTTCCAACCTGAAGGCAAAAATAAACTCACCCTCGAATTTCTCCCAACCATTCATCCGTCCGTAGCGCATATCATTCAAATAGAGAGAACCATTTTTCCATAACATTGCATAGTAACCATTGGTCAACCAGGTCAATTTCCTGATAGTAGGTTGATTGTGAAAACCATCTAATAAATGGTGATTTTTTTTAATATAATCAAATTCTATTTTATTTGAACCATCAAAAAGAGAATAGTATCCCACCCAGAACCCGTTCGTTCCTTCAGCTACTCCCCGCCAGAGGAGATTATTCAATGGTGTGGGTGATGTTTGTATTCGGGTATAGGCTATATTTGCTTCATCGAGTTGTTTTTTAAAAACATTTTCTATGTAAATTTTATTTCCCATAGTAAGTAGCAGATAAAGACTGCTCACAACAATTCCCATATAATTAATGAATCGTCTTCTTTGCGATGTTCGTTTTAAAAATAAAACAAATATGATACTAATTAAAAATGGAACAGTATACAGGGGATCAATTACCGAAATGGTATTTAAGGCGACCCGATAATCACTGAATGGCCAGAAAAATTGTGTACCATAACCTGTGAAATTATCCAGTAGGGGATGAGTAAAAGTTACCCAGAAAGTTAAAACAGTCCAGTCTCTCCAGTTGCCTGACCTTTTTTGGTAGAGTCTAAATATCAAATAGCCCAAGATAGGTGCAAACAGGAGGGCGAAAATAATTGAATGAGTAACCCCTCGGTGAAAAACGATACCAGATACGGTATCCATAAAGGGACCTGCCAGTACATCTAAATCTGGAACTAAACCCACAATTGCTCCCCACATAGGTGCTTTGTTCCCCAGCTTCTTTCCTAGTGTTACTTCACCAACAGCGGCTCCGAGTGTCATTTGGGTAATAGTATCCATAGTCTATATCCATAAAAAGTTTAGTTTTAGATGAAAAACAAATTCTAAAAGACACATATTAATATAAAATAACCAGAATAACGAAAGACAGGGCTCGAGGATTCAAGTGAAAATAACAATGATAAAGTACAATAATATACAATTTTTAATCTAGAATTTACTTCTATTTTCATATTCCTTTTGCCTTTTCCGATTTTCCCTTTATGATAATTATTATTATTAATTGATAATTGATACTTGATTCCTACTTTTTTATAATCGCTACCGTTAAGCGGCAGATACATACCAGTTTTTCTGCTGAATTGACGATTCTAATTTCCCATACATGAATTTTGTTGCCCAGGTGTAGTGGTCTGACCGTTCCCTTCACCAACCCTTCCCTTACCTGTTTGATATGATTGGCATTTACTTCGATCCCCACTGCCACTTTTTCATTTTGGTCGATACAAAGATTACTTGCTAAACTTCCCAGGCTTTCGGCCAGAACGACCGAGG
>Ga0209427_10000918_pt1 | contig 32939 bp, 26 predicted proteins | sample DeeMarSWOR136_30_FD_187465 | JGI IMG/M metagenome (GOLD analysis project Ga0209427, IMG submission 187465) | Marine sediment microbial communities from White Oak River estuary, North Carolina - WOR-1-36_30 (SPAdes) (version 2) | ecosystem: Environmental > Aquatic > Marine > Intertidal zone >...
CAAAGGCATGTTAAAAATTTCTGAAAATGAAGGAGAAGTACGTCCATTATCACCAGTTATTAGCTCTTTTATATATGTCCCACCTTGAGTATCAATAATAAACTCAAATGAATTAGGTTTAAGAAATGTTCCTTTAATTTTATAAACTGATTTATGTCGAGTCTTATTTGCTCGTCGATGTGAAACTCTTATAGGAGTCTTTTGAAAAATTTCTCGATTTTCGAAAATATTGCTTAATTCTTCAAGTTTTTCCTTAAAAGTTTGTCTAGAAATTTTGCTTACAGATTCCACTAGTGCTCTATAGCTTTTTTTTGTATTTTCTGCATCAGATTTAAGCCAGATTACCTCTTTTTTGTTACTAAACTTGAGATCATGAATTTTTACTTTCTTTTTCGATATTTTATTCACCCTTTTCTCAATTTTGTGTAAATCTATCGCTCTAATTTTTGGATTTTTTAATTCAATTATAAAGGGTCTTCCAGTACCCAGCATTCTAACATCAATATCCTCCCTTCCAGCACCATGGAATTTTGAATCTGTAGCTTTTGATGCTTCAATGAATTCAGGGCTAATAAATTCTTCTATACTCATATTATATTGTTTTCCACTAAAATTACAAGATTCACATCCTTTTCCCTTACATTTCCCACACAACCAATGAGTTTGAGGGACACCCCTTATAAATTTATTATATCTTCCATATACAAATAAAGATCTGATTACTACATCAATTTCAAATTTGTCAAAATCAAAAGTAATAATGATTAGGAGATCAGGATTATTGAATTTAGGTGTTTTATTTAGAGATGCCATTAAAATCTTACCTACTTCACGATTGAAGTGGCTTTTAAAGGATTCAGCTTCTAAAATATTAAATTCTGATTTAAATTTATCTTCAATATTGATAATATGAGAATTAGGACTAGATCCAATTAAAAAACTATCAAATTCGATGGCTTCAATTTTTAGTTTGATATCTTCAAGGAATTTCTCTATATTATCGAAAATATCATGACATAAATAACATTCTGTTTTAAATTCTCTTACATTATAACTTAATCCTTCTTTTTTTAGGATTTTCTGTGCAGGTAGATAATCTGCTTGCTCAGCTAAAAGCTTCAAATTAAATAATGCTTGCTGACGTGGTTCACTATCTTCGGAAAGAAAAATTTTATGATTTTCCATTGTTAAGGCAAGTAATAATGCATCACCTCTTTGTTGATTTGTCTTATTCGTCCCTAAGAGAGAGAACATTCTACCAAGACAATGAATGCATATAGTGTATTTCTGATAAATTTTCAATACCTTATCAAGAATCATCTCTATTTAAATTAAATATTTAATTACTTATTGATTTTATCCATGAAAAGAATAGTCATTAAAAAAATTTTAAAATAAAAATTTATTTTCGTACATAAAACATTAAAGATTCACTCTAAAGTAGTATCTTTCTTTAATTTTTAATTAATAATATAGAAATGTGATTTAATTTGGTCAGAGGATACGTCAAATGGTTTGATAATAAAAAAGGTTACGGTTTCATCAGTGTTGATGATCAAGAGGATATCTTCATTCATTTCTCGAATATTAAAATGGATGGTTATAAAAAATTAGAACAAGGTGATGAAGTGGAATTTGAAATAAGTAACTCAAAAGAAGAAAAAGGCCCTGAAGCTTTAAATGTGGAAATCATAGCAAAAGACAGAATGTATCATTACTAATGTTCAAAATATATCTCTAATTGTATCAAAATATTGTAAATAATAAAAGTTAAAAAAAAATAGTATATTTACTTATTATTTTCCCATCCAAAATCTAATTCAACATACTTCCTGGTGTATAAATAAGAAATAAGCAAAATCACAGAAACTATAGGTCCAAATATTACTAAACCCCAAGAAAAATCTCTCGTTGGGGATATATTTGGCAAAGATAATATTGTACCAATGAAAAAGGCTCCTGCAGCTTGGAAGATATTAAGAATGATTGAAGGAAATCCAGCATAGATCCCTGCTTTTAATTCTCCAGTATAGTTTTCATCATCCTCAGCAACATCAGCATATACAATGTAAGGGAATAAAAACCAACCACCTAAAATTGCACCAATCACAAGGATATAAATGATACCTACTATTAAATAAGAACCCATAGGAATTAACGCAATTAGTGTTATTGGATTAAAAATAACTGCTGATAGAAACACAAATAATAGAGTTTTTTTTTTCCCAAACTTTTGTATTGCCCTTCTCCATAGATATAAGAAGATAAATATTGAAAGAAGGAGCGAAACAGCAGCAATAATATAATCTGTAGTCCCCAGATTTAATGCATCTACAAGGTATTTTAACATTCCTGTAGTTATCATTGACCATCCTAATCCAGAAATTCCAATCATTAAAGTAATAAACATAAAATTCTTATTTCTTACTATAGTTCTCAAATTATCAAACATCTTGGATTGAATTTTAAAATGGGTTTCTGTTGGCATTTTAAATGAAATAAAGTAAAAGAGTACAATTACAAGAATTCCAAAAACTATAATAGGTATTAAAAAATCTAGTGGAATTGCAATATTCAATCCCATATTTTTAAGATCATCAACATAACCCGTGAGAATAATTAAGCTAAAAATAGCCATTATTCCATTCCCAAGATAATTATAAGTATTTTGCCATTGAGAAACTTTTGGCCGTTCCTCTACAGGAAATTGTTCTGCCATCCAAGCTTGGTAAGGAGTAGTCACAGCATAGCTTGCTCTGAATAAGATTTCCCAAATCAACATCCATATGAATAATGCTTTGGTATCAGATAGATCTATTATTAATGCAGGTAAAAGCAAGAAAATAATTGAAACTCCTAATAAAGGCGCAAATATAATTAAATAAGGTTTTCTTCTTCCCCAACGTGTATATTTAGCATCACTAATCCATCCTAATAAAAATTGAGTACATGCGATGGTTAAGTATCCCATTGATATAGAAAATCCTGCTAGAAAAGGATGAAGACCATAACCACTTGTATAGAGTGTGAGAAGTGCCCAACCTTCTATGCCAAGTACAATAGAAGTGCTTAATCTTGGTAATCCAAAAAGAGCTTGTCTTAAATTAGTAGTACTTTCTCTCTTAATTTCATTTGTTACACTCATCTTTTTCACAATAAAAGTTTAAAATTAGTTTTTTGATTAAGAATTGTTTAAGTATAGATTAGAGACGACTCTATATAAAGGTTTATCAAACTGTAAGGATGTTCATTATCTAAAAAGAGTAAATAAATTTTCCAAGATAATTATAAGACCAATATCATAACTTAATGTTATTTAATCTTCTTCTTGATCCCACCCTAGATCTTTTAAAACTGAGCCCAATGCCTCAGATTCTTCTTCTAAAACAAATTCAGTATCATATTCTGAAGCAGAATCAAAGTCTGGAGGGGATAATTCTTCAAATGAAGGCAATTCATCTAGAGAGGGTAATTCTCTTTTGGATTCTACTCCTTCACGAACCAATTTTGGTTCTTTTACCATAGATTCTTCTTCAATTTCCATAGGAGTATAATCTTCAAGTGGAATTGGAGGAATTTCATCATCATATACCTGAAATTGAGATTCTTTTACAGTTCGAGGTATCCCCCCTGCTTCAGATTCTAAAACTTGGTGTACCTCTTTTTCGATACCTAGACCAATTGATTTGGGAATGGAAACAATATTCGCTTCACTAGATATCTCAAGTTCTTCAAATTCTACACCTTCTTTCTCCCAATCATCTAAGAAACCGAGTAAATCATCTAATGCAGCTTTATCTTGCTCAACAGAGGGTCTTCTCATTATGTGGAGTTCTTCTTCTACTTTTTCTTGTTCAATTTTTTTTGCTTCAGATTCTTCTAACGAAAGCATCATATCAGTTTCCTTATCACCTGAAATCAATTTATTTATAGACTTTGCCAACTCTCGTAAATAGCCTAAGTAAAATCCAATTCGATATATAGCTCTTAATCCTCCAAATACAATATACTCGTCATTAATTGCCATCAAAATACTATATCCTGAGGTATTATGAAGAACAATTTCAGTTAATGACCCATGAGCAGTCGCTTGATTTAATCTCAATCCTAAATCTATAAGAGCTGTACTAGAAGCAGAAGTAGCATCAGCGTCTAATTCTGAAGATTTGGCACTAGCTACCTTCATTCCAACTCTTGATAATACAGCAAGATTTTCCAAGTCAGTTTTATTTTCTTCTTCTTTTAAGAGAAGCATCATCTTTCTTCTTGCATCTTCCGGAATTGATGACATTTATTTTCCCTCTATTATATTTAATATATTCGAACAAGAATTTTTTATTTTGATTTAATTATTTATAGAAAGCTCATTTTAATATATTTTTTCATTATTTCTTTTTATGAATTTAATTAAATTCATCTGTCTTGTTGATGACTGGTTTAATTTACTAAAAGAATAATCTGATAATTCTGTAATAATTTTTTTCATTTCCTCAATTATTTGTTCTGGTGTTAAAAAATTAGTATCAATTAAGAAGACATTACCTTTTGATGATAAGAATTGTTTGTAATAGGAGAGAATATTCATTAAATAATCTTTATCATTTTCATTCCATTCTTGTCTAATCTTTTCTAGCGAACCTCGTTGGAAAATTCTCTTCATAATTATGTTAGGGTCTGCAAATAAATAGAAAATATAATCTTCTTTCCAATTTATCGAATTGTACGTAGCTAAAATAAGATTATAATCCTTTTCTCTTAAATTAAGACTTTTTGAATAAATTAAAATGCATAATGGAGTTCTGTCTAAAATAATAATCCTACCATTGTATTTATTATCAAAATTAACTATATTTTGATTTCTTCTGATAAGTTGTTGAAGAAAATGGAGTTCACTCCTAAATCCAATTTGTTTATCAGAAGAACCAAAAGGAAAAGGAGGTTTTTTAACATATCTTTCAGGAAAAAATTTAAATTTATTATTATCTTCGACAATTTTCTTGAAAAGATTGAATATTGTTGTTTTTCCAACTCCATGTGCTCCTGCAATTGAAATTATTATATTATCTTTACTACCTTTATTCCTATAAACTTTTTTTACCAATCTCTTTTGCTCCAGATAAGTAGGATTATACCTTATTAAAAGAAAAATATTTATTGTTTTTTTATATCATTCTCATCTGAAATGATTAATGATTTTTTTTATTATTAAAATTTTAATATTGAGGGAGTAATGGAAAATGAGTTTATACATAGATTATAATGATAATAATAATATTATAGCATATATTGGCTATAATCGTATTATAAATATTTCCATTTATTTCATAAAGAACTCCTAACACTGCAAATATTAAAAAATTTAATAGAAAGAAGCTTGGAAAATAGAACAATAACATTATAACAGAATAAATCAAAGAAATTAAAAGAATTACATATAAGTCATTTTTGAATCTTTCTTTCAAAGCATTATGTAAAACACCTCTAAAAACGAGTTCAGAGGAGATAGAAGTAAAACATAACAACAAAATTAGCAATAAAATCCAGATTAAGTCTGCATTTTTAATAATTTGATTTTGTTCTAATATACTTTCTTCTAAATCAAAAAGATCTAATCCAATATCAGCTAAATAACTTATAAAAGAGTTGGAGAAAAAATTTAATGCCAGTAAAAGGAAGGCTCCTACAATTCCAATTACTATTGCTAGTAAGATCTTTTTAGAACCTGAGAAAAAGCCTAATTTTTTGAAACTATGGCTTTTTGAATGAATATACCATAAAGGATATATTCCAAATAATAATTCAGGTATTTGACTTATTAGAAGAAGAGGTAGATCCATTTCAATTATAACTGATTCTGGTTGAAATGAAATTATAGCGAAAATTAAGAATGATAAAATAACTAAGATATATATACAAGTTCCAAAAACATTAATACCTTCTTTTAAATTCCATGTGTTTCTTTTTAAAATAAATTTCTGCTCAGGTTCTAATTTTTTATCTGTAAAAATAAGTGCAGGTTTTTTTTGAATGGCTACCTTTTTTATCTCAGAAATTGGCTCTAAGGTGGAGTTACATATTGGACACTGATCTAAAATAGTGGAAGTGATAATAGAACCGCAACCTGGGCATTTTCGTTTAATTTCAAGAGGTTTAGCAATCTTGGTTGATTGTTGTTGAACTTCTTTTTTACCTGGTTCAAGTTTAAGAATTAATTTACCACAATTTGGACAATAAATTCGATTTTCTTGTACTTCAACGCCACAATATACGCAATATTTAATCTTTTTTTCAGAATTTCTTGACATAATTGAATAAATAGGATACTAAATGATTCTAACAATTAAGCATTTTGTTTTGTAAAATATATTAACTAGGAATTATATAATTTATGATTATTTTTAATCGTTTTTTTAATATCATTAATTTAATGTTTATGAATATCAAATTTTATAGAAATCTTGTATAATTTTAAAGATTAATTAAGTATTAGTATTTCTATGTTTTAGTCTTTTTCTTGTGATATTCGATATTTCCATAAGGAGTAAACTATGATATAGCAAAATAGAATCATAATACCCATCACTTTTTTCAGATTTTCCCGCATGAACTAAAGCCATTTGGGCATTAAGGGCAGCTCTCATTAATAACTCAATCCCTTTATGAATTAAGTTAGGACTCCATGTCCCTTTCTCTGGATTGGACCACCAAACAGGACATGAGTATATTCCACGATTATAGAAATATCTAGCAGTATTATAGTAATTCTCAACCTCCCAGTCTGTTTTTAAATCGATATTATCTGCTAGATTCATTAGGTTATTAATACTTTTCATTAATTTCCAATAAAATTTATGAATATTATTTTCTGGATGGTTCCATAATGGATAAGGAATTCCTGCTTTAATATCTTCATAGGTAGTACTCCAGCTTGATTCTCGTGGTATAATTTTTTCATTACGTATAGGAAAATGTTGATCTAATTCGGAAATAAAAATAATTTTGACTTTTTCGTCAGAGTTGATGAGATCAAGCACTTTCTTTAGAAAAGTTTTTTCATAGTTTTTAATATGATGACCAAATGTTTCTCCATCCATAGCTGTGATAACATATCGATCTATTTCTTTATTTAATTCTGTCTTAGAGCTATTTTTAGGTTGGAAAATCTCTTTTATAGATTTTACAAATTCCTTGACTTTTATACTCTTAAAAGAAATCTTATTACTCAGTATGTCATCTCTAAAAAATAGCTGAAGCCCATTAGGAGAACAATATATTTGATCATAAGGCCAGTCAACAGGGCAAGCTATTCCACTCATAATAACCCATTTGTATCCTAATTGTCTTATATATTTAGCAACTCCTCCTGAAATAGCTAATTCTGGAGGAAAAAATCCTTTTCTCTCCCACCGACCAAATTCTTTTTTATTTATTTCTTCATTTAGCTGAATTTGTTGTTGGACTTCTTTTTTTGGTATTAAAGGAAGTATGGGATGATATTTCGCAGTTCCAACAATTTCAATTTTATTTTCAGAAACTAAATTTTTTACTAAATCCATAGTATCTGATAATCCAAATTCATAGAGCAATTCAATAAGAACACCATTAATATTTAGACTAAATTTAACTGAATTATATTCATCTAATAAGGAAAATAAAGGCTTATAGCACTCTTTATTGATAATTCTTAAAATTTTGAGATCTTGAGTTGGAGGTTGATAAATATGAAGTAAAGGTGCCCAGTAAGTTGTCATTTTAACTCAAATGGTATACAATTTAGTTTAATTGATTTAATTTTAAGATAAATAAATAATAAATTAAAATCTTTTAAGTATGTTTAGTGATCTATCTAGAAAAACGAAGGAGTTAGAAGCATTATAAATGTTTATTTTTCTATTATTCTTTCTTTAATCGCAGTTCCAAAGTGAGTTGCACCAGGTCCGATATGAACCAATACTTCGTCTCCTACCTTAATCTCAATAACAGATATAGCTTTACCGTTAACTCCAATTAAACAAACTGTTTCAGCGTTTTGGCCAATATAACTCATTAAAATTTTTTTATCTCCCTGTAATACTTCAAGTTCAAATCTGACCATTGGTCGTGTTTCAATTTTTACTCTTCCAATTGATACAATTCTAGCTTCACCTTTAGTATTAACAGCAAAGATTTTATCTCCACCTTTCAATTCGCTGAGATATTTAGTATGGTAAATCTTTTCATGATCCTCATCAGGGACTAAAACATAAGCAGATACATCCCCTGCATTAACACGAAAAGGTCGAGTTGCCACAAATTGTGATTCGATTGTTTCGGAATGAATCAAGCAAAATCCTGTAGCTGTCGATCCCACCATAAATCCTTCTCCTAATTTCAATAAGGATGTCGAATCAATACATACTCTCTCAGCCTCAGGGATATTCTCAATTCTTACAATTTTTCCATGAGATATTTCAATATGAAAAGTGTTGTACAATAAATTCTTAAGTTTAATAATATCATTTGTGTTCCTTGGAGTTAAGAGTATTCCATCAACACCTATTTCTAAAGTTTTAAACATTAATTCTGCTTCTCTACTATCCTCAACAGCAGCAATTAAATCTGTATTATTTAAATGCAACTCCGCTATAAGATTTTCAAAAGGAATAATCTTCCAATTTTTTGCAGATACTATTATAAATTCTATATAACCACTTTTTGCTAAATCAACTATTTGTTTTTCATGTTCTTTGCTTTCTAATTCCATATAGAAACCAATTTTTTGTTTTGGGATGCCTTCTTTATCTAATATCTCTTTGAATTTCTCTTTATTATCTAAAATCAAGATTTTTGAAGGAATTATTGGATTTTTTGTATAAAGAACAGCACGTTCGATGTGCTCAAACTCACTAAATGTATCTTTAGAGACTAAAAAGTTCAAAATACCTTTATTAAGCGCTGCTTGAATTAATTCACTAAAATTATGTCTTTTTGTCTCAAAATTTAAAATAATTTTTTTCATATTGTCTCAAAATCTGGTCTAGGAAATTTTTAAGTTAGAAAAATAATATTAAATTTTTAAGTTAGAAAAATATATTATTCATAAATCAGATAACAATTAATAAACTTCTGAAAGGAGCTAAGTTAAAATGGGCTTAAAGAAGAAACTTTTTCCACGTAAAGGTAAAGAAAAGGATGATTTGGTATCTAAAGCAAAAGTGCATATTCATAAATTAAATTTAATGAATAAAAATTATACTAAACGAGCAGAAATAAGCAGAAAAAATGCTAAAATTGCTTTAAAACGTGGAGAAAAAGAACGTGCAAAGAATTATCTTATCCAATACAAATCCTATCAAGCTAAAGTTGACAGATCAAATAATATAAGAGCAAAAATCGAACGACAGATTCAAGCAATAGAGGAAGGTGTTTTAATATCCCAAACAGGTGATGTTTTTGGAGGAATCAGAGATACTTTAGAAGAAATCGCAACAAAAGCATCACCAGCCAAAGTAGCTGAGATTGCAGAAGATTCTGAAGCATATGTAGCTGAAATTGAAGAAGCTGCTGAAATTTTAGCAGGAGATCCAGAAATTGATCTTGCCATTGATGTTACAGATGAATTGAATCAACTCGAAACTGAAATGCTTCTTGATCAAGGGGGAGCAATGCCTGAAATACCTTCAGATGATTTACAATATATTCCAGAGTATGATGAAATTGAAGAGGAAGCTGAAGTTAGCTCAAAAGATAAAATTAAAGATGAGATCGAAAAACTTCGTAAGGAGCTAGAAGGGTAGAAGTTCTATTCAAATTCCATAAAAATTATTTTAAATCTTTTAAAGCAAGCACCATATTTTTCACTTTTCTTAATGCTATTCCATAACCATCTTTTTCACCGAATGAATCCTTTAATGGGAAGAACCCACAATCTGGTTTTATTACCAAATTTTCCTTACCATATTGTTTTATTGCTTTTTTTAAGTAATTCTTAAGATACTCAACACTTTCCACATAATCGTTAATGTTTTTATTATTAGATTTAACAAATTTTGATTCAACTGTTCCTAGTGCTAAATATTTATCGGTTCCCTGAAAATGTGTTTTTTGGAACACTTCAAAATTCTGTTCATTTGTGCTGAATTCATGGTCTAAAATCTTCGCATTAGATTGTAAAAGAAGATCCCGCAAATAAGGACTTATTATACCACAAACATGAATTGAAGATAAAGAAGTTATTTCTGATATTGATTTATTTAGAATTCTTAAGATAAAATCTTTGGAGTGGAATAACACTTTTCTACCTACTAAAAATCCTAAGATCGGCTCATCCATAGAAATTATCTCAATCCCCATATCGTTATAAGCTTTACCAATTTGCTTCATGAGTTCTGCAAATTTTTCTACAACCGAATCTATCATTATTGCCCTAGGTTCTGTAAAAATTCTTGGTTTTATACCTTTAGCGATTTCTCCTTTTAACACAATTTCAGTAGCCAATGTTAAGGGGCCTGTCAAACAAGCTTTTGTTCCTTTGATACAATCTAAAAGATGGGGGTGATTTATAAAGAAGTCTTTGATAAATTTTCCATATTTTAACGTAATTAATTTTTGAGGGACTTTAAAATCATTACTCAAGTAAAACCTATTATCAATTTCTTCTAATTCTGGAACTATTTCTGCTAATGGAGATAAAAATTGAGAGATCATCGGTACTAATTGAGGATAACAAGGGTAATCTATTCCGATATTAATGAGATCCTCAAAAATTCTTTTCATATTATCTTCTGTGTTGCTTAGAGGCCAAGATCCCACTACAGTAGTCCATAAACCCTCTTTTTCCATATGATATATAAAACTTCTAAGAATATAAAATCTAAGGTTGGGTTTTAATCTAAATCAAGTATAGTATCTTTTTTTATCAAAATTCCTACTAGTTTTTTTAAGAGTTTCGACTTCTTCTAGACTTTCTCCTAAGCTCTGAATTTTCTTTTCGATTAAATAAATCTCTTTTTGTAAATTCCTAAATGTACGAAAGTAATCTGTTTCAGAAATTAAGCCTTGATCAAATTTTCCTTCTAATTTTTTTATTGTTTCTTTTAAACTATATCGCTCCTTATCTAATTCTAACATTTTTTCTTTTTTTTCTCTATCTAATTTAAAAAGATTTCTTTTGTATTTATATGAGCGATGTGGTGAAATTTTTTCAGGATTAAATAAGTTAGACAAATGGTTTCTATTGTATTCTGTTATATTATCGTCATTAATAAAAGGTATTTTTTCATGGTATAATTGATTCTCATAGGGATCAAGAGGAGTGGGGAATTGCTGATTATTATGAGTATATTCATTCACTATGAATTCTGGATTATTAGGATGTATTTTTCTGGGGTAGTTTTGAAATCTATTAGGGTTATTAAAGTTCTGAAGGAAAAATGGTGGTTCATTATAAGAGGTTGGGATTGCTTGATTACATGGAGTTATTTGATTTTGAGTAAACTGCATTGCTGGATTATGTAAAAAGTTACCTTGATTCACTTCGGGCTGTATTTTAGATATTGGTTGTGGAAAATAATTAATTGAAAATGGTAATTTAACACCATGTTGAGGATTACTTTGATAAAGCGGTGATTTAGATTGGGGTAATCCCTGCTGATAGCTATTGACTTTTTCAAAACCTTTATTATATTGACACTTTAAACTAAAAAAAGAATTAATGCTTTCTTCAATAAAAGTAATTAATGAATTTAAATCAATATCAATATCTTTAAGCTTTTTAGACGTAACTTTATCATAAATAGTAGTTTCATCAAAAGTTCTTGCTAAAAGGATATATTCAATTACTCTTGAAATTGCTTTTTGGGATAAAGTAAACTCATATCTTCCATACGCGAATTCAAGATACAGCTTTTTGAAGATTTTGCCTTTTTCTTTAATTCTTGTGAGATCTTGAACAGGAGCTTTAAATACTAATTCATACTTCCTTTTTATTAAACCGTATTCATGGATAAAGGATAAATCTAAATTTGTAAGAAATAGGATGCCTTTATCTTTCTTAAATTTATCTTCTGTATTTAAACCGTTAGCTAATTTTGCATGGATGGCAAAAACAGGTTTCTCTTTTTCAGCTAACTTCAATAATTTCTTAAAAGATAAGAAATAAGAACTTATTTTATCTATAAATTGTAAATTTTTATTTAGAGAATCTATAGTTTCATTAAAGGTTTTAACATTATTAGTTAAAAATTCTTGAATTGAGTCAAAATGTCGAATCAAATTTTCAAAAATACCCTCTATGATTGTAATATTTGTATTTGGTTGACTATAAATGTCAAAAAAGTACTCCTTATATAAAACTAATTGATGAAAATGAACATTAATCTTTTCATGGAGAGTATGTTGTACATAAACAAATAATTTGAAGAGAGCCAATAAATCCGATTCCATTTTAGGGAAATGATAGCATCTAATCGGTGGATCTCTAGCTTTTTTAATGTTTTCCTGAATTAAACACAACTTGTCAAGTATTTGTCTTAGAGGGCTAATAAATATTCGGGTATCTTTAATTAATTCTAAGAAATTCTTCTCTAATTCCTCTTTTTTCTCATAAATATTGATAATTTGATGAGAATGACATTTTGGACAAGATTTTAGAAGTTGATTCGTTTTTACGATATTTTCTGAACCACAATCTTTGCACTCTTTTCTTTTTTCGGAATTAGTAGTTTCAATATTTCTTGAATTGCATTCTTGACATATTAAATAATCAACTCTTTCTTCGTGTAAGCAATCAGAGCAACAGCTAGAGCCACATTCTTCACAATAATAAGCTAATTTTACATACCTTTGGCAAAAACGACAAATTTGCTCTGACATTTTAAATTTTAAACCCAACCTAATAAAATAAAAAAATACTAATGTATCGCTTTATCAAAAAAAGTACATTTAGTAAGATACAAAAAAGATTATATTATTCATGTATCATGTAAAATCTAGGTATAATAGGGAAGAAAAAGGTAGTAGATAAGAACGAACTATTTAATTATTTTTATTTTTGTTCCTAAAGCTTGACCTGGTACTCCAGCTTTTTTGAAATGAGCCCTCACTGCGCCATTTTTACCATGAGCCCTATTAATAATGCCTTTTAATTCTTTACCAGTAGAACTTATCCATACAACAGTCCTTCCAATTAACTTATTTGCATCTTTTCTAGTTTTAATGTTTGGAAAAACCAATATACAGTGCTTTTGATGTATTGTATGGCGCCCACGTTTATAGTTTGAAATCACACCTTCCATACCCAATAAATCTAATTTACTGAGAGACATAAGCAGTTAATCGATAAGTATTTATAATTTTATGAATAATTGGAAAAATACAACAAAACTATTAAGTTTTTTCAAATAATATTATTTCTTTAAAAATAGTCAGATTGTTTTTTAGATTATATTTTCTTACTTTTTTTAATAATTTTGCTAAAAAATTTTAGTAATAATTACTTTTTATATAAACCAATGAGAGTTGCCTTTAATAAAATTAAAATCACCCCTAAAGATTATATCGGTATGCCTATGGCAGGTTATGCGAGGAAACATCCATGTTTAGGAAAGCTAGATGATATTTATGCTAATGGAGTTTTAATTACTAACGAGAAAAAAGATAATCAGAAGGCTTCAGTCTTATTAATTTCTCTAGATTTATTGAAGATTCCATTAGGATTGTCAGAATATATTAAAAAACTAATTAAGAGAGAACATAAATTAGAACCAGATCAAATTTTAATCCATTGTACTCATACTCATTCTGCTCCTGACCTTACTGGTGAATTTCATTGGCCTGGTGGTTTATTTCAAGTCATTAAGGGTATTATGTTCGGTATGAACAGAAATGATAGTTATATCGTGTGGTTTACTCTTCGGATAATTAAAATGGTGGATGAATTATTTAAATCGTTAAAACCTTGTAAATTAGCATGGTCTAAAAAGAATTTTAATCCAGATATTGTAATAAACAGAAGACATCCTAAACAGTCAACAATTCCAGAATTAGGAGTAATTAGTTTTATCGATTTAGATGAAAATGAATTAATTGGATTTATTTTAAATTATTCTTGTCATCCTACTACTTTATCATTTATGAATAAAAAATTATCAGCTGATTATCCTGGAAAAATTATTGAAAGAATTGCGCAATTAACAAAAAATAAGGTTAGGGTGGTTTTTTTTAACGGCATGGCAGGAGATTTAAATCCAATTACGACATGTGGAACAAATTATAAAGAATTAGAAGATGATAAATCAAAGATTTATAATCAATTAGGAACATATACAGATACCCAAAGAATAGGATATATAATTGCTGAGGAAGCATTAAAATTAGTTAAATCAATTCCAAATGAGACATATTATTCTGAAATTGATTTTGAATATTATTTAAGATTTTTTTGGGTTCCAATGAAAGATATAAAATATTTCTCCAAAGCCTGGTTTAATAATAAGTTAAATTATGTTTTAAAAAAAGAACTCTTGGTAAGGGTTGCTGTGATAACCGGAAAAGATGCTAATTTCCCCGCTTTTACTCTCAAACGTGAAAATTTAAAAATTAAGGCCAAAACAGTAATACAATTTATTAAGTTTAGGATAAAATTAAAAGAAAAATCTAATGAATTTGGAATAGTAGCTGTGCCAGGAGAACTTTTTGAAGATATTGGGAAAAATTTTCTTAAAGAAACCCCAACAAGTAGAGAAAATACATTTATTTTTCAAAATTCCAATGATTGGATCTCATATCTGTTCTCTCCAAAAGATTATATTAAAGAAGGTGGTTATGAGCCAGTGGCAAGTTTTTCTCCTTTATGTGGGTATTATATTGAGAAAAAAATGCTAAATCTTTTTAATGAGATAAAAAATAAATAGAGTTCAGTACAAATAGAATTGTAATTTAAATTTAGAGATTGTTCCAAGCTTCTAAATTTAGCGAAATTATATTTTTTAAAAATACTTCCTTAGAAATATTATCTTTTTGATTAATCAATTGTGTTACTTTTGTAATTAGACAATTTTCTATAGATCTTAGATCTTTTATATTTTTTTTTGCTTTAGAAATGTTATATTTACTCCAAGCCCACTGCGAATCTATATTTAAATATGGTCCCGGCTTATAATGGATTTGCTCTTTAATTGGAAATGTATAAGGTTTATAAATACTTATACAAGGAAGTGCAGTGCCAGTGAACCAATGTATTGATTCCTTTCCTTCTCTTAAATGTGAAACTTGGGAGCCAGTTGATTCAAATAATCCGTGCATACAAATTCCGGTTTGATGTTCTCTTAAATAACTCATCATTTTATCAGAAGTAATATTCCCTTTATCTTCATTTAGTAATAAAGTTGCCTTTCCACCTCTTGAATAGGGAATTGGGATGGAAGATATATGAGATCCTGAATAGGTTAAAGCAAAATCAAATTCATCTTCATTTTTGCAATAATTTTTTTCAATAGCATGTTGAATTAGTCCTTCCCTTCTTTTATCTCCTTTTCCTCTAATAGAAATTTCATTAGATATAGAACGCACATCTTCGATTTTTTCTGTAATCCACCATTTATCAGCGGTTTCTAATACAAAAGCTACTTTTGGATCAGCTATTATAAATGAGTTATGATACATCCACCCCGGATCATTATAATCACATCCTCCTCCTTGTCCAAATTTTTCTAGTAATTCGATTATAATGTTCATAGCCATTTCAGCTGTTTTTCCCCGTTCAAGTCCTAACCTCAACAAATCCATCCCTAATAACCCTATTTTTCTTAATGGTTCATGAGTATATACAGCTTCGTTCCCAATTACGACCCCATACTCATTTGTCCCCATTTCTGCCCCCCACATCCACCAAGGTTGACTTAAGAGAATAGCAGCAGTTTCAGATGCTTGAGGTATTGAAATATATGTACATTTTAATTCTTCTCCTTTAGAAAACTTCATTCTTGGATTATATGTTATTAATTGAACCTCATCGAAAGGGCGATCTGAATTTTTTCCAAAAATAACACTACCATCTAAGGTAGAATTACCAAGTGCGATTAATGTATCACACATTATGAGATCAACATTTCTGAATTTTTCCAGGCTTCTTGGTTTAAATTTTCAATCTGATTGATGAATTCAATGTCTGAAAGTTCATTTTCTTTAGAAAATATTTCATCTACTCTTCTAGTTAAATTAAATTCTACATCTCTAAGTTTCTTATTATAGTCATCTCTTTCAAGATTTTCTTTATTAGGTTTTAGAATATAGGGTTTGACAAAATCTAAATGTCTTTTCCAAAACCAATCTGGTTCAATCTCTAAATAAGGTTTTGCTTCCATTGTATGTTGGTTTTTAATAGGAAAGATGTAAGGTTTAAAAATACTTAAACAAGGAAGAATGCTTCCAGTAAACCAATGAATTGAGTTTTTTCTTTCTTTTTTAATACTAGAAACTTGAGAACCCGCGGTTAAATCTTTGCGTTTATGTCTGCAAATATTTCCCTTGTGCTCTCTGAGAAACTCCATCATTAAACTTACTGTTATTTCTCCTTTATAAGTATTTAATAACGACATAGAACAATCTAAATAGCTAGGAAATGGTTGTGGAGAAGAAAAAGTAATAGCAAAATCAAATTCACTGTCATCTTTACAATAGCCTTTTTCAACAGCATGTTGAACGATACCATCTCTTCTTAAATCACCCCTCCCCCTTATAGTAATATCATTAGATATTGATCTAAAATCTTTTATGAATTCCACAATCCACCATTCTCCTGCTGTTTCCAATACATAAGCTTCGGTTGGATCAGTGATTATCATAGAATTATGGTAATTTCCGCCTTGCTTTTGATGAGCTCCCCCTTGACCGTATTCTTCCAATAATTCTATGATGATATTTAATGCTTCTTTAGCTGATTTTCCTCTTTCAAGCCCTAATCTTAAAAGATCCATGCCAATTAACCCTGTATCCTTTAATGGTTCTTTTGTGAGTATTGCTTCATTACCAATTACGACCCCAAACTCATTTGCTCCCATTTCTGCTCCCCAAATCCAATAGGGCTGAGATAATATAACTGCATTTGTTTCAGAGACCTGCGGTATCGAGATATAAGTACATTTAAGTTCGTCTCCTTTTGAAAATCTTTTTCTAGGAGCATATGTAATTAATTGAGCTTCTGAAATCATTCTATCAGAATTCTTACCAAAAATCACACTTCCATCTTTAGTAGTATTACCTAATGCTACAAATGTATCACACATATGATCAACCTATCCTTTTTTTTTGAACAATATATAATGAAAATCTAATTTAAAATAAAATTATCGTTTAAGCTATATAGAAATAAAAAGATGGATATTTGCTTAATTGAGTAATCTAGTTAATTAAATCTTATTTTAATTAAGTTTTAATAAAAAATAATTTTTAAAGAATTAGTTTAAATATATGTAAGTTGTTTTAAATTTTAAAATGGATGTTTAATCTTAAAAAGCCTTCTAGATAGATTTGAAAGAAAAAAAAGATAACATTTGGATATTTACTTTTGAGTATGCTGGTATAGTGAAGGTAGGTGGTCTTGGAGAAGTCCCTGCAAATCAAGCAAAACATCTAACAAAGGATTATGAAATTACAGTTTTTATTCCATCTCATGGTTCCCTAAAGAAAGATTTGATTGAATGGGAAAAATTACCATTTAATTGTGTAGGACAAATAGAACCTATGGAATTTGGAATATATGAACCAGAAGTTACATATAATATTTCTTTTTACAAAACAAAAATTAATGATGTAAATATCATTTTATTGAATGGTGAGAATCCATTTACTAGTAAAGTATTAAATGATAAAATAGTATATAATCCTGATACTCTTAGTGGAAAAATTTGTCTTTTCAGTATAGGAATGCGTTGTTATATTGAGTTTTTAATCGACACTCATAAAGAAAATTTACCAAATATAATTCATATTCATGATTACCATGCGGTTATCCCATTTATAGGAATAAAGCAGATATTAGCTAAAAATGGGCTTGATGTCTCTTCAATTATCACTATTCACTTGTTAACTTGGCCACGATATCCAATTAGTTTTTACAGAAAATGTGGAATAGATCAAACACCTATCAATGTGTATTTAAAAGAAGGACATAAGTTATTAACCATAAATGACATCTTCTCAATTTGTGAAAAATTTAGTGAAGGCTTTCAATCCCCTACGGTTGAATTAATTGGAGCATTCATTAATGATTTAGTCACAACTGTGAGTCAATCTTATCTAAAATCAGATATAATCCCTAATTGCGGTAAAGAATTAATTGAATTTAAATCTAACTTTATCTGGGATGGATGTGATTGGAATTATGAGGAAATATTCCAGCATGTATTAAGAAATCATGAAAAAGAGATAAGAGAAGTATTACATATTCCCTTTGAAAAAGATTTAGTTATATCTAATATGAAGCAATATTTATTAACACATAAAATTTCTCATTTAGATAGAAGCCCCTTAATTCATTCAAGTAAAGTATTAGATGTAATTCAAGAAATTTCAAATGGTAATGAATTTGTTAGAAATGGTTATATTAAAGCTTTTGATGAATCAGGTCCTTTAGTAATTACGACTGGAAGAATTTCCAGACAAAAAGGCTTTGAGACCATTTTTGAAGCAATTCCTGAAGTTGTAAATATAATTCCAAATATTAAATTTTTATTTCTCATATTACCTACAGATTATAGTTTAGAGGAGATAAGATCTTATGCTCAATACGTTAAAAAATATCCTAATAACTTAAGAATTATTTTTGGTGTGGCGTCAGATATTTTTTATCTTGCTCATATTTCTGCAGATGTTTACTGTGCTTTATCTCGCTGGGAACCTTTTGGAATTATCGCTTTAGAGGCAATGTCTTCAAAATTACCTGTAATTGCCACTAAAGTAGGAGGGTTTCAGGAGTCCATAATAGATTTAAGAAATTTCCCTGAAATCGGGACAGGTATTTTAGTAGAAAAAGATAGCCCTTCTCAGTTTGCTAAAGCTTTAATTTCTCTAATTCTTTTAGCAGAAATATCTAAGAGAGCAAAAGATAAAGATTCCGTTTATGAAACCAAAACTTTGCAATTAATTAATAAGATTCCTGATGAAATTCTTAAAGCGTTAGTTTTATTGGATCCACATTATTTTGATAAGATTAAAGAGAATTGTTACAAAAGAGTAGAAAAGAATTTCAGATGGCGAATTGTTACGGAGAAATTGAAAGAATTATACTCTCAAATAAGAGAATTGCATAGAACATATAGTTAAGGGTTATAGAAATTGATTATTTCTAAAAAGCCTGTGGTACTCATTTTATTCTCAGTTTTAATCTATAGTACAGCGGGAATGGCCCTAATTTATTACCTTCCTCGATATTTAATATTTCTTGGATTTAATTTAGCATTAACTCAATTAGTTACCACTATTTATCCTTTTAGTGCAATTTTTTTGCCTCAAATTTTTGGTCAACTTTCAGATAAAATCCAAAATCGATATTTATTTATAGCAATAGGTTCAATTGGAACAAGTATTTTGCTTTTTTTATTAATATTTTCAAGTAATTTAATATTAATAACAACTATTTTGATATTCTATAGTATTTGTAATATTTCCTATAGGTTAAACTTTACATTATATCAAGAATTAACAAAAAGCAATCCTAAATTCGTTACATTTTACAATGCTATATCTGTGTTTGGATGGTTTCTTGGATCTCAGCTTGGAGGTATTTTTATTGATATGTATGGGATCTCACAGATTTTTTTTTTTATCCTCATAATTTCATTAATTAATCTAATTATCATTTTATTTATTAGAGAGAACCGTGGTTTTATTTTAGAACATTATAACACTGTGGAAAAGACAGATCAACTAATTAACTCAATAAATGAAGAAGATCCTCTTATTTCCAAATCGATTTATGTTGCTCTATTTTCACGCCATTTAGGAGTTAGACCAATTATTACAATCCTTGCGGTTTTAATGTCCTTTCATTTGAATAGTGATACGCAAATTGGATTTCTTTTAGGATTTAATCCATTGCTTCAATTCTTTCTAATGCTCCTAACAGGAAAAATGATTACAAAAGAGAATGAAAAATATATAATGATGATAGGATTCTTTTTAAGTGCTATAGCAATATTTGGATATATGTTAGCAACAGATTTTTTGGGCTATCTATTTAGTCAAATTATGGTCTCAAGTTCTTTTGCTTTATTTTGGAATGCAACTCAAATCTACATAGCTCAAAAAACAAATCCAAATAATAAGGGTAAATATTTAGGATACGCGAATTCAGCTTTTTTCTCAGGTGGATTTATTGGAGGTTTATTTTTTAGTCTCTTGTTATCATTTAATCAAGATTATTATGCGTTCATGTGGATAATGATGATTTTCCCATTGATTTCTACTCTAGCCATATTTCTAAAATTTAAAAATAAGTGATATTATTAGAAAAAAATTCATATTACAGCTCTAAAATAGTCGAATTGTATAATTATTAATAAAATAATTAAATTGTCAGAAATTTTATTAAATACTTCATGGAAGAAAAATTGGTAATTTCTAAAAGATCAGTTGTTCTTATTTTAATAGCTGTCCTCATTATTAATACAACGTCAATTATAGTTTATACTTATGCTCCTAGATATTTATTATATTTAGGCGTGAACGAGCCTACAATGCAACTTATAATTACAATTTTTCCTTTAACTGCATTTGTTTTTCCTCCATTATATGGATTTTTTTCTGATAGGATTCAGAACAGGTATATTTTTATCTTATTTGGAACTATTGGTATAACTTTTGCTTACTTTTTATTATTTTTAATTCAAAACTTAATTCTAATAGTCATATTGCTTTTTATATTTGGTTTTTTCATGGCATCATCAAATCTACTTTTGACATTATTTGCTGAAATAGTGGAAGATGATAAAACATATATTTCTTATTTCAACGCAATAATAGTAGGTGGGTGGTTCTTGGGAGCTCAAGGAGGTGGAATATTTATTGATGTTTATGGAATAGAAAATATCTTTTTATTGATATTAATTATTTCATTGCCAACCATTATTTTTGTTGTTTTTATAAAGGAGAACAGGTCTTTAATATTAGAAAGGTACAATAATAAGGTAAATAAAAATCCTAATAGTATAGTTTTTAATAGAAATGAAGAAGAAAGCCCAATCTCTCAATCAATTTATTATGGGTTATTTTTTAGGAATTTTAGTATTAAACCAATTATGCCAATTCTTGCAATTATAATGAGTTTTCATTTAGCCAGTGATACAGGAATTGGCTTTTTAATTGGTATAAACTTTTTACTGCAGTTTTTTCAAATGTTATTGATTGGTAAAGTAATTAGTATTGATAATGTTAAATCTTTCATGATATTTGGTTATTCTTTGAGTGCTGTATCTGTTTTTGGATACATAATCTCAAATAATTTTTGGAGTTTTTTATTCTTCCAATTTTTAGTGTCTCTAAGCTATTCAATGCATTGGGCAGCTACTGTTACTTATATAGCTCAGAATACAATACCAAAAAATAAAGGAAAGTATATGGGTTATGCAAATGCAGGTGTCTTTTCTGGAAGCTTTGCAGGAGGCCTCTTATTTAGCTATTTATTATTAGTTTTTAATTCTGATTATTATATTGCTATGTATTTTATGATAATATTTCCAGCAATTTCCGCTTTAATTATTTTTTTAAAATTTAAACCATAATAAAAATTAATCCTCATTTCAGAAAGGATATAAATTGTAAATGAGAATATTAGATGTATCAGTAATAAGTTCTAATATATTTCTTATCTTTTTTTTACACCATAAGCTTGATTACATTTAAAAGAATATTAATAGGAATTTGCTTAAAAAGATTTTATAAGTTTTTTCTTGAAATAAATTTATGACTGCTTGTTAATTAGTATTGAAAAAAAATAATCTATTTCACTTCTTTTTTCTTAATATCTATTTTTAGTTTATCTCCCTTCAATAATCTTACCGGTTTCGCTTTTTCAATGGGAGATTCACACGACCAACACATATTTTCTATTTCAATTAACGCTTTCGCACAGTTTTTACAATATAATGAATTACATTTTGGACAAATATAGTTATCAAAGCCCTCTATATCTCCTAAACAAACTAAACACCTTTTTCGTTCCTTGTATACAGTTATTTCTTTCTCATAGATGTGGGTGGTAGTAGATATTTGAACATGAATTAAGTTGTTTAAATTTTCGCTCAAGTGTGCTAGTTCCATACGCTTTGATATTGGCGCATTAATTTTTTTTAAGTAATCCCACATTTCTGATTGTTGCATCAATTCTTTGTGAAGATCAGCTATTTCAATAACTAACTCCGTGTATCCATGCCTTTCAGCCATTCTTTGTGCTTTTATTAAAAAGCGTCGAGTTTTGTTAATTTCAAAGTTTATTAGAGCTAATTTAGCCTGTAATATGTTAGCTTCTATAAGATAATAAAATGAGTTAATTATTTCAGCAAAATTTAGTAATTTAATAATTAAAGGCTTTATTTCATCTACAATATTAATATCGTTAGTAATCCTTAATTCATTAAGCAATAATTCGCAGAGATCAACAAGAGCTAGAAGTCTGTTATTAAAAATATTGTTTTCATCCTCAAAAATTGCTTTAAAGATTTCTTCAGCCAATGCCCTATCGCGAAACCTCTTACTCGATTTTAGTATTAATGCTTTAGTCATATTATATATCATTTTATGATGGTACATTTTATGCGCAGATGTTAAAAAACTGTCATTTTTATCCTCCTGACTTATTTCAACTTGTTTATAATATTTTTTAGCAACTTCTAAATCATCTTTTACGACCGCAGCACGAACTGCCATCATAATTGAATTTAAAAAATAAAAATATTTATGGGGGTCATCAATATCATGTCCTAATTCAATAGCACGATCGTAATACTTGAGAGCTTGAATGAGATCACCAGAAAGCCAATAGTTCCTTCCATAAGATTGCATTGCTATGGAAAGACAAAATTTATCGCCGATTTCTTCAGCAATTTTAAGAATCTTCTTAACAACCTCAAAGGAGCGAGTAAGATTCCCTTTATAAGTAAAAATAATCGTTATTATCATTAAAGATTGGCAATGAAATTGTTGAGCTTCTGTTCGCAATTCTAGGGGCAAATCTTTGAATTGACTTTCATTTTCCTCAAAAAAATCTACTGCTTCATCAAACTTTCCCAAAGTGTAAAGCTTTGATGTCTTCGAATGAACTCTGGCTAACCTTCTCAGTAATTTATCTGAATTTTTCATTTCTTTTCTATTCAGTGTTGAAATTTTCTTAACTCAATTTCAAAGAAATTATAAAAGAGTATTATTGGCGTTCTTTAGATAATTAAATTACTTTTTAATAAAAGTATTTCTATATTTCTTCCAGAACCAGTGCAATGGTATCAACTATGATAATATTATCAATAAGATTACTGAATTATTAATTTGTAAAGATTCACCTATTATCTTTTGATAAAATTATTAGCTATTTCAAATCTACTTATTTTATTTAAATATAAGCTAAAAGATACTATTAATGATTATTCCAGAAAGGATATAAATTCTGAATTATCGCATTAGATTTATCAGGTATTAATTCTATTTCTTTCCTTATCCATTCAGAAATCCACTTATATTTTGACTTAAATCTGCTATCCATAAAAATAATTGCTCCTTTATCAGATAACTTCCTTATTGGGCGTCCAGAAGCTTGATTTGCTCTTTGAACAGCGGGATAAAGATACCCAAAATTCCACCCTTGCTTATGAAAGACTTTATCATAATATTTAATTTTAGCCTCAACTCTAGGAGTAGGTAAATGGTAAGGAAACCCAGCAATTATAACAGCATTCATAAAATTTCCAGGATAATCTTCTCCTTCAGAATTTCTACCTCCACATACTCCCAATAATACTGCTCCACCATTTGAAGCCATTTTCTTATATTCATCAACCATTAGGACATTGTCCGAAGCTGATAAACCGGCTTCTTCAACAAACAACTTTTTTTTATTTTTCCCTGCAACTGACGCTATCCCATTTGAGAGAAGGCCATCAAGAATTCTATAAGAGGCACAAAAAATTCCAATATTCGAAGGTGTACAATACAATACTTCATTAATTTTATCTACCATCTTTCGATACATTGTGTTAGTTCTATTATTTCTTTTAGTGTCGACTCCTTCTATAATTAGTGCCTTAATATTATTCTTATTGAAAGGAGAGTCAGCTATGATACCTTTATAACTCTTACCACTCTCATTTAATCCCATTAAATTATTGTAGACGTATGGATTTACGGTTCCAGAAAGATGTAAACAAGTATAGGATTTTTTTAAGATTGGAATAGCAATCTCTCTTGGATCTAATGCAACAATTTCAATAGAGATAGATATTTTTTCTTTAATTGCCCTTTTATTAAAACAAAAGAAATAATTATCTAAAATGGATGTTTTTATCCATTTTATCCAGAATTCTGCTAATGAGTTGACAAAATCTCTCGAAATTTCATTATTAGCTAGTTTTTCCTCATGAATTGAAGCCCCAAATTCATGAATATCTTCAATAAAATTTTTAAATTGGGTTAAATCTTTTAGACCAAGTTTTTTATAAATTTTTTCAAGAAATTTATCTGCTATTATTGCTTCTTCTTCAATTCTGATGGTATTCTTTTTTTCATTTAAGAGATCTATTAATATTTTTACAAAACTTTGCATAAGGACTGGAGATCTATACATTTCTAAATCCTTTAAGGCTAATTTTAATGAATAAGGAGTAATTCTCTCAGAATTTACTTCAGTTGCAACATCAATTACATTGTGACACTCATCCAGTACTAAAATGCAGTCTTGAAGCTCTTTACCGATAAATTCTAAGAATGGACTTTGGATAAAAGGATTGAATATCCATTGATAATTACATATAATAATCCTCATCTTTTCGAGTAAAAATTTACTTAAGAAATAAGGACAAAATCTCTTTTCTTCACAAAAATTTATGAGCTCTTCTGCATCAATAGGTTTATTAAATAAATCAGGAGCAATTAAAATAGGGTTCTCATCTTCTCCTTTTTTTTTCAAAAGGTTTAGGAAATGAATACAATTTCGATTTTTTCTTAAATCCGTGCAAACTGACATTGCTTCTTTGGGATTTAACTTCAAAGTCAATAGTGTTTTATTTAAACACATCTCATTTCTACCCCTAATAGAAAGACCATTAAGTTGCACTTTTAGATTATCCTTAGTTATCTTTTCTGAGATTTTTATTAATTCTTTAATTATTCTCCGATTTTGAGAATGGGTTCTACACATATAGATTATTTTTAAGTCTTTTTCATAGGCTAATGGGAGAAGTCCACATAGTGCAATAATGGTTTTTCCTGTTCCATTAGGAGCAGCTAACAAACTATTTTTTTTTAGTCTTGAGCTTTGTTCAATTTGTTCGATTATTTTTTCCTGTTTTTCCCGATATTTATCATAGGGGAAAAAATCTCGATAATTTATAATTGTACACCGTTTTAAAATAGAGTTTTCAATAGAATATACTTTTTTTAAAAGTTTATATTATCATAGGGTATAAAAGTTTAATTATTAGATTTTAATAAAAAAAAATCGAGAAATTTCACATTTTTCTCAATTCAATTTAATTGGATCTCTTAATGTTAAAACTATTTTAAACAATTTTTATATAGAATATTGGTTAATTATTTTTTATGAATTTCGAACAATTGGTTTATGAAAAAAAAGATCAAGTAGCAAGAATAACACTAAATCGCCCAGAAGTTCTAAATGCTTTAAGTATGCAACTTTCTGATGAACTTTTCTCAGCTATAGAATTAGTTCGACAATCTACAAAATTAAAATTTTTAATAATCAAGGGAGCTGGTAATAATTTTAGTGTAGGAGATGATATAACTGAAATGATGAGATGGGGTGAGGCAAATAAGATTACTCGTCGAGTAAGATATTATCAAAATATGGCTAATCAGCTTGAAGAGTTAGATAAAATCACTATTGCTGCCGTAGATGGCTATGCTGTTGGAGGAGGATTGGAAATTACAATGGCTTGTGATTTTGTAGTAGCAACAGAAAGGGCTAAATGGGGAATGCCAGAAGTAGATGTGGGGATTACACCCGGTTGGGGCGGTACAACTAGATTAGCTCGCCTTATTGGAAGGCGTAGAACAAAAGAAATTAATTTAATTGGAGCACTTCATTCAGCACGAAAGGCAGTTGAGTGGAATTTATGGAATCGAGTAGTTTTAAATGATCAACTTGAGATTGAAATAGAAAAATTGCTTGAGGTCCTAAAATCTAAAAATCAACAGGGGTTACGGCAGTTAAAATTTATAATTAACAGGGGCGTTGAGTGTGATCTTTATACTGCACAAGGCTTCGAAGTAATGTCAGCAGCATTAACAGGGGCAGTTAGTGGAATGTGGAAAATCAAGGATGCTGATCAAGGAGGTGGAATAATGGGATTTTCTCGAAAAAATGAGCTCTGGGAAAAAAGAAGAAGTTTAGCAAAAGATTTTTGGACTGATTAAGTTAGTGATATCGTTATAAAACTGTCAATCATGCAGAATAGGCTTTCTTGCAGCAAATACAGCATCGAGTCTTTTTACTGGGGTGTTGTGAGGAGCATTTTTTAAGAGCTCGGGATTTGATTTTGATTCTTCATATATCTTATTCATAATTTCAACAAAATGATCAAGAGAAGTTTTAGATTCTGTCTCAGTGGGTTCTATCATTAATGCTCCGCTTACTATTAAAGGAAAGTAAATAGTAGGAGCATATAATCCATAATCAAGTATTCGCTTTGCAATATCTTCTGTAGTTATATTATTTGGCATATTTTTATCAGATAAGACAAATTCATGTTGACAAATTCGGTCATATGGAAGAAAATATTTATCTTTTAGTAAAACCCTTAAATAATTTGCATTTAAAACAGAGATTTGGCCTACTTTCTTTAAGCCTTCAGCACCAAGAGCGAGAATGTAGGTAAATGCCCGTATAATAATTCCGAAATTACCCCAAAATGCTTTTATCCTTCCAATTGATTTCTCATTTCTTTCCCGAATTTTGAATCCCTCTTCAGTTGAAATTATAGTTGGGTCGGGAAGATATTGAGTTAATTCTTTTGTTACCCCAATTGGACCAGAACCGGGACCCCCGCCCCCATGGGGAGTTGAAAAAGTTTTATGGAGATTTAAATGTACAATATCAAATCCCATATCTCTTGGACGACAAATTCCTAACATAGGATTTAAATTAGCACCATCATAATAGCATAAACCTTCATTTTCATGTACAATTCGAGTGATTTCTTTAATATGTCTGTCAAACACACCTAAAGTATTTGGATTTGTTAACATAATCCCTGCTACATCACCCTCTGTCATAGCGTATTCTAGATGATCTAAAGGAACTTCACCCGATTTATCTGATTGCAATTCAATTATCGAGAAACCAGCCATTTTGGCTGATGCAGGATTAGTCCCATGAGCAGAATCGGGAACAATTATTTTCTTTTTTTTATTATTTCTATCTTCAAAGTATTTTTTAATGATTAATAAACCCACCAACTCTCCGTGAGCTCCAGCTGCGGGTTGAAATGTAAAAGCTTCCATCCCAGTAATTTTTTCGAGCATTTCTGACAATTTGTAAAGCAGTTCGATACAACCTTTATTTTCTTCTTGAAGAGGATGGATTAATGAAAACTTTGGATGTCGAGCTACTAATTCATTGATTTTAGGATTATATTTCATTGTACATGACCCTAAAGGGTATAATCCATTATCCACACCATAGTTCTTCCTACTTAAATCCATATAATGACGAACAATATCTAATTCTGGAATATTAGGTATAGGGAGATCCATTCTTTGATAAGATTTAGGAATAATTTCCTGAAGAGCGACCTGTTCTATATCCATTTTTGGGACAAAGTTCAATGGATTTGAAGTAATTTCTTTTTCAAAAATTAAAGAGATACTCGATTTCAACAGTTATTTCCCTCCTTTTATTTTTTTGAAATTGATTTAGCAATTTGAATAAATTTATCAATAGATGATTTAGTATTCATTTCAGTAACACAAACGAGTACTGAATCTGTTAAGTTCGGATAATAATGTGAAACTCGGAGTGGTGGTAAAAGATCAAACTTTTTACACTGTTCTAATAAAGCATCAATATCAGGGCATCTTACCAAAAATTCATTATAAGTTGATTTTTTATTAAGAATTTCAAATTCAGGAAGAGATGCTAACATTTTTTTAACATAATGAGCTTTTTGAAAATTTTGTGAAGCAATTTCTTTCAATCCAGATTTTCCTAAGGATAACAGATAAATTAAAGCTGCCAATGAGCAGAGAGCTTGATTAGTACAGATGTTAGAACTTGCTTTTTCTCTTCTAATGTGTTGTTCCCGAGCTTGAAGTGTTAAAATAAATCCTTCATTTTGCCCATTTATTTCTTTTGTCTTTCCAATCAAACGACCAGGCATTTTTCTTAAAAATTTTTTTTTAGCAGTGAAAATTCCTAGTCCTGGTCCTCCAAATGAAGGATTAATACCAAAAGATTGTCCTTCGGCTACAAAAATATCTATATCGGTTAATCCTGGAGGTTTCAATATTCCTAAACAAGTTGGATCAGTCATAACTTGAATTAATAGACAATTTGGATTACAACTTTTCACTTTTTCTGCTAGTTTTGAAGTATCTTCGATTTCACCAAAGAAGTTTGGACTTTGAAATAATACAGCAGCGATATTTTCATTCATTTCAGTTTCAAGTATATCTTCTGAAATAATTTTGAGATTAATACTTTGACCCCAACAATATGTTTTCACTACTTCTATATATTCTGGATGAATACCTTCAAGTAGAATAATAGACTTCATTCCTGTTATTATAGTCGCCATAATAGCTGCTTCTGCAAGGGCGGTTGAACCATCATACATACTTGCATTAGCAATATCCATCTGTGTAAGATGAGAAATTATAGTTTGATACTCATAAATAGCTTGTAGGTATCCTTGACTTGCTTCTGCTTGATATGGTGTATATGATGTATAAAACTCAGAACGGCTAATTACAAAATCTACCAATGAAGGGACATAATGATAATAACATCCCGCTCCAATGAAAGAATTTGAATATACTTTATTTTTATTTGCCATTTGTTCTAAGCTATGTAGTAAATCTGGCTCTGATAGAGGTGGAGGTAAATCTAATTTATCCAAATGTAGATCTTTAGGAATATCTTGAAATAATTCATTAATTTCATTTATTCCAATTATTTTTAACATTTCATTTAAGCTGATTTCATCATGAGGTATAAAATCCATTTAAATCACCTCAATAAAAATATTGATTATCTATTCTAAAAAATAAGAAAAAAAACATTAATGATCCTCTTTTTCGACCAATTCTTTATATTGTTCGACAGTTAGAAGATCCTCTATTTCATCATCATGATTTATTTTAATTTTTATTATCCAACCCTCATTAAATGGAGAATTATTTACAATTTCAGGGTTAACCGTAAGTTTCTTATTAGTTTCTATAATTTCACCAGATAAAGGCATTAATAAATCACCTACAGCTTTAACAGATTCAATTTCTGCTACATTACTCCCCTTTTCAAATACCATACCAATATTAGGGAGTTCAATGAAAACAATATCTCCTAGTTGGTGTTGGGCATAATCTGTAATCCCTATTGTACCGATATCATTTTCAATTTTTATCCACTCATGAGTTGAAGTATAGTTTAAATCATTAGGAAATTTGTAATTCATAATTTTCACTAATATTCTAAGATTTTAATCATTTATCCTTACACATTTCTATAAAAGGGTATATTAACGATTATTCCTCTTAAAAGTTTATTTCTTATTTCGATATCTAACTCAGAACCAATATCACTGTATTGCTTTTTAACCAGCCCCAACCCAATTGTCTTCTCTAGAGTCGGTGAATATCCCCCAGAAGTTACATAACCGATATCACTTCTATCCTTAAAAATTCTATAATTGTCTCTAATTATACCTTTATCTAATAAATTTAGACCAACTAAAATTCTCTCAATTCCTTCTGATTTCTGTTTCATTAAAATTTCTTTCCCAATATAGTTAATTCCTTCTTTTGGCTTAGCTAACCAGCTAAGTCCTGCTTCAATAGGTGTAATAGAATCACTAATTTCATGGCCATATAATGAATAACATGCCTCTAATCGTAATGAATCCCTTGCTCCCAAACCTGCAGGGGAAGCTCCTGTCATTAATAATTCGTTCCAAATTTTCTCTGCAAATTTATTCTCAAAAGAAATTTCTACTCCTTTTTCCCCAGTATAACCAGTACGCGCAAGAAAAATTGGATTACCCTTCAATTTACAATGAGCAAAATAAAATCTGTTAATTTTAGACAAATCCACATCTACGAGTGGTTGGAGAAGTTCATCTGCTTTTAAACCTTGAAATGCTAAACGAGTTCGTTTAGTTGATACATTTTTTATTTTTACTTTTTGATCTTTTATTTTTGCATTTAACCAATCCAAATCTTTTTCAATATTTACTGCATTGACAATCATTCTAAAAAAATCTTCTTTTTCCTCATAGTAGACTAAATCATCGACAACTGTACCATTTTCATAACACATACAAGAATATTGACCTTTTGAAGGTTCTAATAGATTTAAATCATTAATCATTATGTATTGAAGAAATGGGATGACATCTTTACCCTCTAATATGAATTCTCCCATGTGGGAAATATCAAACACTCCTGCGTTAGATCTCACTACATTATGTTCTTTAACGATACTCTCATATTGAACTGGCATATAAAAACCAGCAAAATTGACCATTCGAGCGTTAAGTTGTACATGTGTTTGGTAAAGTGAAGTTTTTTTAACGATTGTATTTGCTTGACTCACTTTAATAACTCCTTTTTAGTGCAATAAATGTGTAAGACTAATAATGTGGAATAAAATAAAATGATTAATATAAATTTTTAGGCTCAAAGAGGAGCAGTATTTTAATGAAATTTCATACACAAAAGATTTACCTTAAAAAAGAGAGTTATTTCAATAAAAATTGAATATTAAATCAGAATATATAATCATAAAAGTTTAATTATTAAGCTAATTTAATTAAAAAAAATGAGCAATAATAATAAGAATAATCAGTATTTTTTATCATTGAAGGATTTAGTGAATGAAACTTTATTAAGGGATTTAATTCTATTTTGTCTACTTTTTCTTTTTGTTCTCACTCAAATCTGGGATAATATTATTTTATTATTATTTCCCATTATAACTTTTGTTTTTTCCTTTTTTTTTAGAATTATATGCACCAATAAATGGAGAATTGAATTTGAAAACAATCAAATTATCTATAATCCATTAGGATCAGAAAAAAAGCAAGCTGATCGGTTAATATTTTTAACCCTTATTCAATTGATTCTATTATTTTGGATAGGAGCTGAGTCATTATATCATCCTCATATTGTTGCAGATTATTATCCATATTTTGCTGGACTATTTGTATTTTCATATACTTTTGGGTTCTTCTGGATGTTCCTTGATTTTTGGAACTATACAAAAATTGAGATTATTCCACATAATAAGAATGAATTAATTTTTCAACCTAAAAAGGATAAATTATCACGTGATATTGACAATTTAATTTCTTATCTGAAATTAAATATTTTTAAAATGATGTCCATTGTAAATTTATCAGTATTCCTCTTATTAAATTTTTTAAATCTGATATTTATTTTAGTAGGTGATATTAATTATGGTATAAAACTAAATCTACCTGGAACAGGTAATGATGGTTCACCTCCTATCGTTATTTCTTTTTTAATTTATTTTTTCCTCATTATTTCACCATCAATCTCAATTGCCTTTCTTTATCTAAACTATAAACATATAAACTATATTAATAAAGAGAAATTACAACAGATTCTTGACCCCTTACCGCAAAATATTAAAATAAAAATTATAGAACACCTTAAAGTTTTAGATAAAAAAATTAAAGCACAACTGGCGAATGAATAAAAATTTATTAAAACCTTAGGTTATATAATTATTAATAATTTCATGCAAAACTGAATTTATATGATGTCTAAGCGAAAATTACTTTTTAAAGTCGTAATTGTCGGTGATGGTGGAGTTGGAAAAAGTACTATGGTACAAAGACTGATAACAGGGCATTACTATCCACAACGCATAACTATAGGGACTGATTTAGCAACGCATGATATTCAGATTAATGATTCCATGCATGTAAAACTCCAGATATGGGATTTTGCAGGTGAACAACGTTTTAGAATATTTTTACCTAACTATGCTCGTGGTGCAGTAGGTTGTTTGTTATGCTATGATATTACAAGACGACCAAGCTTTCACAGTTTACATGAATGGTTTAATATCGTTAATGATAATGCCATTAAACCTGTATTCATTTTAGTCGGTGAGAAGCTAGATTTAGCAGATTTAAGAAGAAGTGTAGAACAAAAAGATGCTATTCAATTTAAAGAAGAATATAATATAGATAATTTCTATGAAACCTCCTCAAAAAGTGGTGAAAATAATAGAATCATTTTTGAAGTTTTAACTCGTTTGATTTTAGAAAGAAGAGGTTTGATAGAATAAAAAGCTAAACTGAAATCTCATTAAAATAAAATTAAAAAAAAATAATTTATTCCTCAATTAGTTCTTTTAATTCTTCAAGGCTTAGATTTAAGTATTTTGCTTTTATTAAATCTCTCCCAATTAAAGTTTTAAAATTCTTTTTACGTTTTTTGTTAATGAAATTTTTCATTTCCGATAGATCTGGATTTGCATTAGTAATTTCAAGTAA
>Ga0209427_10000919_pt1 | contig 32927 bp, 36 predicted proteins | sample DeeMarSWOR136_30_FD_187465 | JGI IMG/M metagenome (GOLD analysis project Ga0209427, IMG submission 187465) | Marine sediment microbial communities from White Oak River estuary, North Carolina - WOR-1-36_30 (SPAdes) (version 2) | ecosystem: Environmental > Aquatic > Marine > Intertidal zone >...
CTGGAGCGAACATTAAAGAATTTTTGTTAACCATTCTTAGTGAAGCGAAACGGCCGCAAATCTAATGTTTGAGCCCAAAGGGCGAGTTTTAGATTTGCAGTGAAGCGAATTTTAGAATGGTCAAAAATTCTTTTCGGAAAACGAAAGGGGGTTTGGGCAACAACCTGTTTACGCATACCCCCGAGCCACCAAAGGGGGCTCAGTTGACATTATCCATGAAGATCCCCAAGATATGTGGGTCAAATTGAGTCCCGGAACCTCCCTCCATCTCCTCAAGGACTTCTTCGAAGTCCCTGCTTGCACGGTATGCGGTGTCGGACATGAGGCAATCGAACGCCTCTGCGATGAAGATGATCCTTGCCTCCAGGGGTATGGTTTCCCCCGCGAGGCCATCGGGATATCCCATGCCATCAAAGCGCTCATGGTGGTGTCGAATAAAACGCATGATTTCCCTCAGGAACTCCACCTCACCAACGATTGTCTCCCCTATCACGGGGTGTTGCCGGACGATAGAGGTTTCTTGATCCGTCAATTTTCCGGGCTTTCCCAAGATCCCGTCGTCGATCATGATTTTCCCTACATCGTGGAGCAGTGCGGCAAGCTCGAGCGCTCTCAGGGACGTTAGAGGCAATCCCATGCCCCCTCCGATTACGCACGTATAGTTGGCCACTCTCCTGGAATGTCCTCCGGCAATTCCATCTCTGGTATCTAACTCATTCAGCATTGCTCCAATAGTGTCGACATAGTCTCGATAGTAGCGATCGCGTTGTTCCAAGAGTTCCTCTCGGGAAGGACTACTCGGAATACGGGCCAGATCCAGGACATCCGATATGAGAACATGGTGCTGACCACCGGGGGTTTTGTAGGATTTAAGTCTCCCCGAGTAAATATAGTTCTTAACGGCCTGAACGGTTACCCCCAAGAAATAGGCTACCTGTTTCATAGAATTAAGACCTGTTGAGTAATTCATAATTGATTTACCAGTTCCTTCTGCAAATATCAGGCCAAGTTCAAACATTTCAATTGAATTAATTTGGCAGATAATTCAATAGTGTCATGTTATTTAAGGTTCTTCATTTTCCTCGCTGAAAGTAAAACCATTACAAAAATCCTGAGCTTTAGAAATCGAATCTCACATTTTCTTTGAATAGCCGTTTCCTGCCGCAGTCGCGCTGGGACGTACCGTATAATCCATGTTTCTGCTGTGCAGATTCGCCCCCCCTGGACCCCTACTACATTTCAAACGGAAATAAACAGTTTGGACTCAATCGAGATCATCCTATATTACGTATAGAATCGCAAATAAACAGACTGGTCAGGTCCAAAGACCGAGCATTTCATCTTGAATTCGAAAGAGGGGCACTAATTCCTCTCGACATTCCATCACCCCCATATGTTGCGACGCCTGTCCCTTGACACACAAGTCCCTCTCCCATATACTCGACCCATCAGAAAGCGAGTTCTTATCACTTTTGGCACAAGGAGGGGTAAGCAATGAAAGAACTATCTCGTAACGAAGCCATCATCCTTTGCAGTCCCTTGCCTTTCGTCCTGGTCACTGCAAATGACGAGAATGACCGGCCCAATGCCATCGGAGTCTCCTGGGTGACTATCACCTCCTGGAGCCCCTGGCTATTTACCATATCCGTGGCACCTGAGCGTTACAGCCACAAATGTATAGAGCACTCAGGGGAGTTTGTGATCAACTATCCCTCTCAGGACCTCGCCAAAGCGGCATGGAAGTGCTCCACGAAATCAGGGCAACATGCGGATAAGTTCAAGGAGTTCGGCATCGAAGCTATCCCCGCTCTCAAGGTGAAGCCTCCGCGCATCAAGGGTTCCACTGTATGTATAGAGTGCAAGGTCGTGGATCGCTTCACTACAGGCGACCACACCGTTTTCGTGGGGGAGGTGGTAGCTACCTCCGGCGAGCCGGACCAACGACGCCATCTATATTGCATTCACTATACGAAGCTTGTCAGTCTTAATAATGAAGGACACAGTGACTTTGAATTGGTCTTTAAGTAGGATCCTCTCGTGACTTTACGGCGCAAAAATGGGCGAAAAGAATTCATTTAGAGGCCAATGTTGCATGAAGATGCATAGTTCGGCAACAGTGCTATAGAAACGGCGAGAGCCCAGGTACCAAAGGGTCGGCAAGTTAAAAACGTGTTGAAAAATTAAGGTAAAAATCGATTAAGAGTCAAACGTAGATTTAATGGGTGGACCCTTAATTCTTAATTTTTGCTCAATGCAGAGACTATCGATGGAAGGAACAGTTGAAAGGAGAACGACTTTTTACTCGCGGAAAAACCGGTAGAATCAGGGAAGGATTTTTAGGACCTCCTCGATATCCCTGTTAACCCCGATCATTTTCTGATAGAGACCCCGGTAGAAACGTCCGTAGATCTGCCTGTAGATTTGAGAGTTATCTGGATTTGGGAGGAAAGTCTCCTCCTCACTTTTAAGAGTTCGGAATACCTCCTCGGGGTTGCGGTAAATCCCTGCCCCTATCCCAGCCAGAATTGCTGCACCAAGGCTCGTATTCTCCCGGATGTCATTGATGATCATCTTCCGTTCAAGAACGTCGGCCTTTATCTGTATCCACAACCGATTTCGACTCCCACCTCCTATACATTTAACCTCTGGATATTGGTCCCCCGTTAGCTCCCTGTAATTGTCCATGACAATCCGAAGTTCAAGGGAGAGTCCTTCGAAGATGGCATGAATGATGTCATTCAGAGTGTGCGTGGTTCTTAGCCCCAGGATCGCCCCCTTTGATAAGGGGTCGTTGCAGGGAAAAAGACTTCCCCTGAGGTGAGGGAGGACCGCCACCCCATTACTCCCAACCGGAGAGGATGCGGCCCTCTCAATTAGCACATCGTAGATCCTCTCTTTGGGTATCGTAGAATCTGCATAGAAGTTCTCTATAAACCAGTCGATAAGCCTTCCCGCTGCAAGAGTCCCTCCAATCATATAGGTCTGCTCCTCCACAACGTGGCATCCGCAGCAGACCCCCGCCTCGAAGAACCTTCGATCGATCCTTCCGGGGTCGATCAGGGCATATAAGGCATCAACAGTACCGGTTGAGTTTACCACTTCCCCAGTCTTCCTAAGGCCCACGGAGAAGGCTCCGCAGGGATGGTCGTGTCCACCCATGACCACCGTGACCTTGCTTTTTAAACCCAGGTCGCTAGCAACCCTATTTCTGATTTCGCCAACCGCTGTGCCACTTGGAACAGCAGGTGGGAGAAGGTCCATTCTGATTCCGGCAAGCTCACACATCCTCTCCGACCAGACCTTCCTGTGGATATCAAAGAGCATGGATCGGGAGGCCGTAGAGTAGTCAGTCCTGTACTCTCCTGTGAGCTTTAGGATGATATAGCTTGCCATAAAGAGCCACTTCGCTGCTCTGCGGTAAACTTCAGGGAGGTTCTCCCTCTCCCAGAGGATTTTTGCAAGGCTTGGTATGTGGCTAATCTGCATCCCGGTGATTTGGAAGACCTCATAATCATCAACCCTCTTTTGCCACTCCTCTATAATATTTTTCGACCGTTGGTCGAACCAGACAATGCTTGGAGCCAGAGGTTCCCCCCTTTCATCCACCGCAACACCTGCCTCCCCGAAGCTTGCGAAGGAAAGGGCGCTTATCTTCTCTGGATGAGGGCATTGGGAGATAAGTTTTCTGAGGATTTCCCTTACATCCTCCCAGATTTCCTCCGGGCAGAAATCTGCTATCTCGGTCCCCCTGTAGTGAGTGCTGATTGGACGGGATACGGAGGTGATCTTCTTTCCCTCCCGGTTGAAGACTATTCCCTTTATGTTTGTCGTTCCGATATCGATTCCGATTAAGAAAACCATTCAACCCTCTAAATGATGTCAGCTAATTGGAATCAAAATTCTCGCACGCGTAGAAAAAAGCGGAGCTACCCAAGCAGGCCCAGGGTTTTAACACCTGTTGGCAGAGTTGAGGACACTTATCCGGTCCTTTACCGTCTCATATACGGCATCTGCCCCCTCCTTTAGACAGTGAAGTACATTCCAATTAAGTATATTCTTTCCCCCCTTCTCAATCGCTCCAAGGAGACCCCTTTGGAAGTTCATTACCAGTCGTGTTCCTATGTTGAACTTCTTAACCCCCAGCTCATATGCTTTTCGGTATTCCTCATCCCTCAATCCCGTGCATCCATGAAAGACGAGAGGGATAGGAACCGCTTCATGAATCTCATGAAGGCGCTCAACGTCCATCTTCGCCTCCTGGATATGCATCCGGTGAACCGTCCCGACTGCCACTGCGAGGACATCGACGCCAGTCTCCTCAACAAAGCGTTTCGCATCCTCAGCTTTGGTGAAAAGCTCACGGAGCTCCGCCATGGTGACCTTCCCTTCAGAGAGGTCAGAAAACTGCGCTACTATCCCCATCTCCCCCTCAACCGCGATACCGGCCTTGTGAGCCATCTTTACAACCTCTCGGGTCTTTTTAATGTTCTCTTCCATGGTTAGGTCTGATCCATCGAACATCACGGAGGATAAACCAGCCTCGATACTCCTGCGGACAGTTTCCATATCCTTCCCATGATCCAGGTGGATCACCGTAGGAACCGGGGTTCGCTCCGCATAGACTCGGGCCAGGGCAGCAAGCTCCTCAAGCCCTGCGTAGTCAATGGAGACTGGTGCAATAGCGATGATCACAGGTGAGTGCATTTCCTCAACTGCTTTCATCGTCCCTTGAATGAACTCAAGATTATGGACGTTGAAAGACCCAATTGCGTAGTCTGCCCCCATCGCCTTTTCGCATACGTCCTTCAGGGTTGCAATAGGCATTATGATTCCTCCGTTTTGGGATTTTTCCCTACCCATTATAGCTACTATCGATAATGAGTCAATCCATTTTCGCTCTGTTTTCTTTTTCTGACACAATCGTCTTTCCCCTTACCCTTAACGTTTATACATGGTACCCATTATTGTGAGCGTGGCCAACGGATTCCCCTGTTGACAGAATATATACGAGGAAATAGGATTGTCTTTAAAATTGGAAAAATGCCTATGGATAGGAACATCCTCTGCACAGGTCCCGTGGTCATAGACATAATCGCTGCAGACCTGCCCCGGGTTTCTGGGCCTGGTGAGAAAACTGTGGTGGAGCGAGGAATAAAGACCGCTCTGGGAGGTCATCCCGCCAATCTATCCCGGAACTTAAGGAAATTAGGTTATAATTCTGGTGAAGTTGTGGTGGTGGCAGCGGTGGGGCATGATTCCTGGGAGGGATATGTTCAGAATGAGCTTTCCCGCCACAGAGTGACCCATGTCCTGCATAGGGTGAATTGCGAGATGTCTAAGAACTTAATCCTCATAATCTCAGGGGAGGACCGAAGGTTCCACGTGGATATTCGATCGAACCTCTCCCTTGATCCTGAGCGTGTGATGGAGGAGTTTCAATCTCGAATGCCTGCTGTCTTCTACGTGGGGGCATGTGGGGTCTGCGGACGGTTTGATGAGCGTCTTGGGGAGGTTTTGGATAAGGCCCGAAGCCATGGGGCTATGATCTGCGCAGATCCAGCTAAATCTCCCAACCGTGGTTGGGACTACTTCATACCCCATCTTAATCGGATCGATATACTTCATACCGTTATAGATGAAGCTTCTCAGATTACCGGACAGACAGACGAGGTCAGGATGCTCAAAGAATTCTCCAGGGCCGGGGTAGGCTTAGCCGTGATAACTCGCGGCGAGGAGGGGCTCTCGGCTGGCTTTAATGGAGGGGTAGTTTCTATGGGAAGCTATCGGGTGCGGGCCGTGGATCCGACGGGGGCGGGGGATGCCTTTTTTGCCGGTCTAATATACAGGTTTTTAGAGCTCTCATGTGGAGTTCTACTTCGGGATTTCCTAAGCGGACTCAACTATAAACGTCTGCGGGATCTCCTCCTCTTTGCCGCTGCAACCGGAGCCTGTGCTGTGACCGTAGAGGGGACAACTGAAGGCGTCTCTACTGAGGCGGTGGCCTCCCTTATTGAGGAGCAGGGTGAATCTGTTGGCGAGACTTTCCGTGTTATCGAGTGACTGATAGCGAAGCTCCCTATCTGTTTGCCGCTATTATTGATGGCTTCGTAAAAAGTTCAACTTCTGCGTTGCGCTGCATCCTTCGTCACTGCAGCGTACTGTGAGTACGCCTCATTCCTCAGGATTTGCGCGCCTTGAATTTGGAGCTTTTTACTTTGCCATCGAATTTTGACTTTTTACGAGATCATCATTATTTACTATTATTCCAGGTGAGGGACATGTCCGGGTACCTTCTGGGGATCGATATCGGTACTTCTGGTACGAAGGCGATACTGGTAAGTAGTGATGGGGCTGTTGTGGGGGTCGCCAGGAGGGGGTATCGGTTCGATACCCCGAAGCCCGGGTGGGTGGAGCAGGACCCGAGAGTATGGTGGAGAGCTACGGTCTATACGGTCCGTAAGGTGCTCTATGAAACAAGGATCGACCCCGAAAGGATAAGAGGGCTGAGTTTCTCCGGCCAAATGCACGGGACAGTTTTCCTGGATGCGCGTGGAAGGCCAACCAATCCGGCTGTGATATGGGCTGATAAACGGAGCTCCGAGGAGTGTAGGTGGATAGAGGAAAAATTGGGTCGTGAAGGATTGATACGCCTTGTTGCAAATCCAGTTACCCCTGGTTTCATGGCAGCTACACTCCTGTGGATGAAACGCCATCAGCCGCAGGTATATCACCTTACAAAAAGCGTACTTCTTCCAAAGGACTACGTCCGATATAGATTTACCGGGGTTCTCTCCACAGACGTCTCCGATGGATCAAGTACCCTCCTGTTCGATGTCCTAAACCGTAATTGGTCTGGTCAACTATTAGAACTGATCGGGGTATCAAAGAATATCCTTCCCATGGTTACCGAGTCGATAACGGTGGTTGGGGAGGTCACCAGAGAAGCGTCACATGAGACCGGTCTAAAGTTAGGGACGCCGGTGGTGGCAGGCGGTGGAGACCAGGCCATGACAGCGGTTGGATCCGGTGTTGTTCGCCAGGGGGCTCTCCTCTCTAATATAGGAACCGGAGGGCAACTTTTCACTCCTATTGATGATTTTCGTGTTGATGAGGCTCTTAGGATCCACACCTTCTGCCATGCCATCCCGGGAACCTGGCACTTACAGGGGGCCATTCTTTCCGCTGGGTTATCCCTTCGTTGGTTCCGTGAGCGCTTGGCCCCGAGGAAGAGTTTTGAGGCCCTTGAGGCGGAAGCTTCCTCTGTCCAGCCTGGAAGCGGGGGATTGGTCTTCCTACCCTACCTTATCGGTGAGAGATCCCCACACCTCGCTCCTCTTGCCAGGGGGGTCTTCGTTGGGCTTACCTACGATCATACTAGGGCACATATGGTGAGGGCTATCATGGAGGGGGTAGGATTTGCCCTTCGGGATTCACTTGAGGTCTTTCGATCCCTCGGAGTCAGGGTGAATAAAGGAATCGCCTCAGGCGGAGGGGCCCGAAGCGGACTCTGGCGGCATATACAGGCGGATATCTTTGGGATGGGCCTTGCTGCAATGGGTGTGGAGGAGCAGGCGGCGCTGGGAGCGGCGATCACTGCAGGAGTGGGTATCGGGTTTTACACGGGATTACAGGAAGGATGTGCAAGTCTAGTTCGATATGGCTCAATTACAGAACCCATGCCGGGTAACACGCTAATATATGATCGGATCTACCGTACAGTCTACCGGGAGCTCTACGGCAAGCTCAAAGACGATTTCCGGGCCCTATCCTTAGAAACTATAAGATAACAGACAGAGCATGATGATCCCTTACGGATTGTAGATTGCCTGCTCAGATGCCTTGTCGAAGATATGGACCCGATCCAGGTTGAAGTTTATCTTTGCCTCCTTGCCAATCACATCCTGCCTGTCAAGAACTCCGGTGCTTGCCTCCTTGTTGGCAATGAATAGACGTTTACCGCATGAAACATATATCAGTTCATTGTCTCCAACAGGCTCCACATCGTCAATACGGACCTTGATGTTCTCACTCTTATTCTGGAATCGGGTGTATTCGGATAGAGCGATCGCCTCTGGGCGAAATCCGAAGATCACATCCTTCCCAATGTAATCCGCAAGGCCGGTGATGTTCGGAGTGAGTCGGAGCCTGAAGCTTTCCGCATCCAGGTAGAATATCCCATCTTCACGGACTACCTTTGCATCGAAGAAGTTCATAGATGGGCTTCCAAGGAAACTTGCGACAAAAATGTTTGCCGGGCGGTTGTATATTGTGAAGGGATCGGCAATCTGCTGGATTTCCCCCGCATTCATGAGGACTATACGGTCACCCAGGGTTAACGCCTCGATCTGATCATGCGTCACATAGACTGTGGTTACCCCGAGCTTTCGGTGGAGTTGGCCTAGCTCAAAGCGCATGTGGACCCGTAGCTGTGCATCGAGGTTGCTCAAAGGCTCGTCCATGAGGAATGCCTTCGGCTTCCGGACTATTGCCCGCCCCAGAGCAACCCGCTGGCGTTCACCTCCAGAGAGGTGGCGGGGTTTTCGCTCAAGGTACTGGTCGATCCCGAGTATCTTGGCGGTGCTCCTCACCCGTACATCGATCTCACTCTTTGTAAAGTCGCGGGCTTTAAGGCTGAAGGCAATGTTTCCATACACTGTAAGATGAGGGTAAATGGCGTAGTTTTGGAAGACCATAGCCAAATCCCTATCCCGTGGGGCCATATCGTTTACCAGTTTCGCATCGATGTAGATATCTCCTTCGGTGATCTCCTCAAGGCCGGCGATCATCCTTAGGACGGTTGTCTTTCCGCACCCGGATGGACCCAGTAGGACGATGAACTCCTTATCATGGATTTCCAGGCTGAAGTTCCGGACCACCGGGACACCTTTAGTGTAACACTTAACAGTATTTCTTAGCACTATCTCCGCCATCTATTCATAAACCGCCTTGCCATCACCTCTTAGATTGTGGTCGGTATAGAATGGTCATTTTATCTACCCTTTTACCGCCCCAAAGGTAAGCCCTCGTACGATAAACCGCTGTACTAAAAGGGCCATAAGCGTGGGGGGAAGCATCGCCATCATAGCACGAGTTCCCACCAACCAGAACTCAACTCCCCGGGAGTGTTCTCCACCCGAGATCAATACAGGTATGGTCACCGCGTTCTTTGAGGTGAGAAAAAGTGCAAAGAGAAACTCATTCCAGGCAGCGGCCAGGCATATCAAACTAGTGGAAATAAGTGCCGGTGCCGAGAGAGGAAGTGCCACCTTGAAAAAAGCCCCAAAGCGCGTATAACCGTCCACGAGCGCAGCCTCCTCCATCTCCGGGGGAATCTCTAAGAAAAGCGAGCGCATGATGATCACCGCAAAGGGGAGGTTGAAAGTGGTGTAGGATAGAACGAGCGCCGTTCGGGTATCGAAGAGATGTAGGTTCTTCATCATTATGAAGAAGGGAATGGCGATTACAACCGGGGGAAGGACCCGCTGGCTGAAGAACCAGATGGTAATATCCTTGTTTTTGATCTTTTCAAACCGGAACCGTGCAAGCGCATATCCAGCCAGCGACCCGAGGAAGACTGCAATGGCGGTGCTGAAGAATGCAGCGGTGAGGCTGTTAAAAAGGGCGTTGCGCATTTCCGGTAGCTTCAGCTCTTCGATCCAGTTTTCCGCTGTGGGTTTGAAAGTCAGCCAAGGGAGGCTTATCTTAAACCAGAGGTTGATGTCTTCCCGGTCTTTGAGGGAAGTTACGATTCCCCAATAGAAGGGGAAAGTAGCCCACACAAACATTACCACTATGACGATGATGAAAAAGGTCTGGAACAAATTGCTTCGTCTTCTTATCATTTGTTACCTTCTGCCATGGAATAGTTTTTAACGATGATTAGCATGATTCCTCCATACATAAACTTATCTAGTAAAATTATTTATTCGTAAATCTCCCGCATCTTCCGGAAGGAGAGCAGGGTAATGATCATGACCACAATAAGGAGCATGTAGGATAGGGCAGCTCCGTAGCCGAAGTCGAAGAACTTCATTGCCGCCCGATACGTGATCAGGGAATAGACTTCGGTTGCAGTACCTGGTCCTCCGGCCGTGAGGGCGAAGACCGTGTCGAGTATCCTCAAGGCACCAACTAGCCGGAGAAGGAAAACGATGAGGATCACTGGCTGGAGCATAGGAAATGTAATCTTCCAGAATATCTGCCACTCGGAGGTGTAATCAAGTCGGGCTGCCTCATAGACCTCTTCTGATAGACCCTGGAGCCCCGCTAAGAGAACAAGGAAACAGAAAGGGGTTGCAAGCCAGACCTCGATCATGCAGATGGCAATGAAGGCCCAGAAGGGGTGAGAAAGCCAGGGAATCGGTTCAAAACTAAGCGAGGTGAGGATGATATTCAATGGGCCGCCCTCCTCGAAGAATATTGTATGACCGAGGTATCCCATTCCGATAGGGGTTGCAAAAAGTGGGATACTGTAAATGGTCCTGAAGTACCGCCTCCCTCGAATCTCTGCATTCATTACCAGTGCAAGGACCAACCCAAGGGTTACCTGAATGATAACGGTCACGAGAACCATAACCCCGGTTAGTTTCGCCGAATTTCCAACGTAATAGTCTCCGAATATACGAGCGTAATTCCTAAGCCCGATAAAGACATCTGGCCCGACGATCTTTACATTGTTAAAACTCATCCAGAGCGAGCTTAAAAGCGGGAAGATGGTGAAGGCGAACATCCAGATGACTGCTGGCAACAGAAAGAAAAACTTTGTGTGCCTCTGTTTGATTGCTGGGAGCCGTATAGGCAAATTAGATCCTCCTGGCTCTTGTTACATCCAGGTTCAGACTGGTTATCTAAACCCAGCCTGAACCTGTTTTCAAACCCTTACGGCGTGTATCCAATGGCCTCTCTGTAAAGCTTAAGCTGTTCTTTTCGTCCCAGCCGGTCGGTTATCGCATTCCAATCTTTGGCACAGCGATCGAGAGCCTCCTTCGGAGTCATCCTCCCTATCATTGCCTCAGAAAGGTTGCGGTCCAAGGCAACCCAGTATTCTAATGCCCCCCGGATACGGAGGTAAGGGAGGATCGTCTTCCGGTTAAAGTTATCGTAGTATGCTTTGCTGTACTCAATGGCATCCTCTGCGTTCCAACCAAGCTTAACATAATCCGAAGCAACCATATCTCCCCACGGTTTTACGAATTGGCATTTCCTCCCCGGGTCTCGGGCATCCCATCCGGTGGCAGCGGCCCACTGGGAGACTTTCTTGGTGGCGTGGAATGCCATAAAGTGGTAGACCACATCCGGGTTCTTGGTGAACTTTGAAATAACCCCGTGCCAGCTTCCACCGGTAACATTCCCTACTTCATTGGGCTCCTTAAACTCCACAAACTTCTTCTTGCTACCATCCCAGACCTCATAGGAACCAGGCATGATGGAGATGCCCAGCTTCCCCTGGACACCGGAGCCAGGCTCCTGGGCGAGGGCTCCAAGGTCTCCCCAGGTAAAGCAGAAGATCGCCTTCCCAGTGAGGAAGTGAGTCCAGGCCTCCCTTAAGGCCCATCCGAACTGCGCGGCTGGCCCTGTTCTTGCCAGCTTGTAAAGCATCTCCAGAGCTCGCACATGACCTGGATCGTTCACCAGAGGCTCCATCGTCTCGGGGTCGAAGTCATAGACGTTGTGGTAGCGATCAACCTTTGGTCCTGGAAGTACACATATCGGTGCCGAATAGGACATAAAATGGAACATCCCCTGGCCACCAACTTTCAGGTGCATAGCAATCCCGGAGTCAGGCTTCCCATCCCCATTCCAATCCTTACCATCGAAGAACTTGGAAATATCGTAGAGCTGATCGAGGGTTTTCGGAGGAACAGGCATGTCGTAGCCATACTCCTTTTTGAAAGCAGCCTGCCACTTCTTGTCGTTAAGGATATCCTTCCGGTAGTAGAGGACCTGGCCGTCATGATCGAAGGGAATGCCGTACCACTTCTCACCCCACTTGTAGAGCATCTCCTGGCCGCGCATGAGATCCTTAGGCCACTTGGGCATTTTAGGATCGTCGTACCACTTGTCTGTGGGGATGATGAAATCCTCAGCGATGAGCCTTCCGTACCACCAGGCTCCAATGAAGTAGCCGTCATAGTTGTATGCTCCGGTCATCCCGTCGATGATGATCTTCTCCAAGTGCGCAGGCATGGGGATCTCTACAATGTCAAGCTTTGCCCCTGTCATTTTCTCCCACTCTTCTCGCCACTCATAGAGGTCACCGGAGACCCCGGCTTTCCTTCCCGAAGCGTTACAGGTAACAGCGATCTTCTTTCCCTCGAAGGGCCTCTGGGCAAGGGCCGTCCCGATAAGAGCAAAGACAAAGATGATACAGATAGAGTAGATTACAAATCTTCTCATCCTCCTCTCCTTTATAATTGGTTTTGGGTTTTAAGGAGCCTATTTTTTGTTTTGATCCCTCGATTCATGCGATTCGCGATGTACCACCTCCTTCCCTGTTGATTTTGGAAAGTTCTAAACCTAGCTTTTAACGTCTTTTTATAAGTCAGCCTTTTTTGAAAGTCAATAGAAATTTTGCTAGGACTATTTTGGCATTTCCATCTTCTTTTGTGTCCTCATGGTATGCCCGTTAACCTTCAAAACTTACCGGCTCCCCCTATTATCTATTACTACAAGGGGTGGTTTGCTGGAGTCCTTTGCCTGTGGGCATGTCATGGGGTGAGAGGTTCACAATGGACTGGAGGAAGGTGGATCATCTGAGGGACAAGGGAGGAGATATAAAGATACATTTTCACCGGGATGAAAGGGCTACATATACCAAATACAGAACCACTGTAAGAACAAAACCCATTATCATAAGTGCATAACTGTCCAAAATATGTCCTTATCCGTTACCGTATAAGCTGCCGGACACAGGGAGATTCGGGAGCATTAACGGCATTTCTGGACCTATGCCCCCGCAAGGCAGTGATGACCCCAGAAGCTGCCCCCAGGTTCACTCCCTTTCTCGCCCCTTCCGGCTGGGGTCATGGGGGAGTGGTAGATCTCAATTTACATCCACTCCATTGATGGTATAGGCACGGAAAGGAGGTCCTTTGTCCATGCCCCCTTCAATCGCTCTTATCCTTCAAGTAGCGGTCAAACCAGCGCAGGATGTGTCTTAGCCTTACAATGCGGCGATCCGTGCGTCCCCCACGTGAGAGGCCGTGGGGTTCGTCTGGAAAGCGCACCATCTCCGTATCAACCCCCAATTTCTTCAGGGCCACGAAGACCTGCTCCCCCTGCTCCGTTGCACAGCGCAAATCCTGTTCGCTGTGGATCACAAGGGTTGGGGTCTTGGCGTTGCCGATGTATTTCATGGGGGACTGCCGCCAGTAGTTCTCGACATTTTCCCAAGGGGATTCGTCCCCAAACACTTCCTGAAAAGCCCAGTTGAAGTCACTGGATCCCCACATGCTAATCAGGTTGCTGACACATCGCTGCGTGACCGCCGCCCTAAATCGATCCGTATGTCCAATGACCCAATTTGTCATGTAACCGCCATAACTTCCCCCGGTGACCCCCATTCTTTCTTTATCGATGTACGATTTCTTCTCAATGAAATCGGCCCAGGCCATTAAATCGTCGTAATCCACTGTCCCCCAATTGTTTCGGATGGCCTTGGCGTGTTCCTCGCCGTATCCCTGACTGCCTCGCGGGTTACAGAAATAGACGATATATCCCTGGGCGGCCAGGATGTAGAACTCGTGCATAAAGAAGTTGCCGTACTGGACCAGGGGGCCACCGTGAATTTCCAAAATGGAAGGGTATTTCTTCGATTCATCAAAGCCAGGCGGTTTGAGAATCCAACCATGTAAATCGTTGTCCGAGTTACCTTTGACCCAGACTTCTTCTATCTCTCCCAAATCCAAGAGCCTCAACATATTTTCGTTGATGTGCGTCAATTTCCGCGACCTTCCCGTGGCCATATCACGCACCCAAACCTGCCCCGGGGTAACCATATCCGCATGGAAAAAGGCGAGCTTCGACTGGTCCCTGTTGAAATTGAACGATCCCACAACCCCGTTATCCTCAATTACCGGTTGCAGGCTTTTTTTATCGCCTTCCATAGAAATCGATTTGAGAACGGTGTTGCCATGGTGCGCCACTTGGAAATAGAGGGTTCTCCCATCCTTCGACCAGGTGGGGGGCATCATGGCAGGGCTACCTCCCATGTCGTTAATGGTCCAGCTCGAGACGTTGAAATCAAACGGTTCCGTCAGATTTTTCGCCCTTCCACTCCCATCACTTTGAACGACCCATAGGCATGTTTGCTTCCACCACTGGCCTCGCCCCTCTCGCCCGTAATAAGCCAACCATTTCCCATTCGGCGAAAAACTAGGGGTCTCCTTTGGACCCAAGGGCGTCTCAATTTTGCGGATGTCCCTCGTTCCCAACCCAATCACGAAGAGATCAATTGCATCCGGATCGAGATCAGGATCATCGCTGCGGTTGGAACAGAAAGCTATTTCCCTTCCATCGGGCGACCAACAGGGCCCATGCTCATCATAGACTTCGCCGTGTGTCAATTGTTTTGCTCGGCCAGTCCTGACGTTAATCGCCCAGATATGCCAGCGTTCCTTTGGCAAGAAGCCTACCTCATCCTCCTTGAAAAAGACGCGGGTGATGTGACATGATACCACCCCCAGCTTCTTCTTTCGCTCGTCCTTCTCCCGGTCGACCTCCTCCCTATCCTTTTTGCGAAGGGTGAAAACCAACTCCTTCCCTTGAAGAGCCCAGTTAAAATGGCCAATGGTGCCCTTAACGTCAGTCAACTGCCGGGCTTCCCCGCCATGGAAGGGGATAATATATAGCTGGGACTGCTTTTCATCGCCTCGATTGGAAATAAAGGCGATCTCAGTCCCATCGGGTGACCATCTGGGTTGGGTATCTAATTGATTGCCATGGGTAAATTGCCGAGCACGGCCGCCGTTGGCCGGCACAATCCACAGGTTTGAATATTTCTTCTCGGTCTTCTTATCCACCCGCTGTAAGCAAAAGACTACATGCTGCCCATCAGGCGAAATCTCACAGGAGGAAATGAGTTGCAATCTGTACAAATCCTCCGCAGTGATGTGGCGTTTTTTTCGTGCAATCATAATACCTCCAATGGTTTCCGGGAAGCGCCTTTTTTTAATAACCCTCGTTATGGAGAGTTTATTATGTCATAATCTTACCATATCTACCATCATTTTTAATTTTCTTGACGGGTCTTACAACATGAGTTTTACTGACTGGGATGATAATCACCCCATCGTGTTTCAAGGGATGAGCTTTCCCTCATCATTTTTGACTTTAGTCAGCGTTTTCATTCAGCCTACGGCGAATATTAATAGTAGGCGCCCATTGATAAGCAGATAAACTGCATGTAGTGCATTTAGTTAAAAAGGAGGGACGGCAAGATGCCACTCTACATGGATATTCACAAAAACGTGAAAGGGCTGACCCCCGAAAAACTCGCCGATTCTCACCAGAAAGACCTCGAAGTTCAGGACAAGCACGGCGTCAAGTACCTGAAATATTGGTACAACGAAGACGAAGGAACAGTCTTCTGCCTGTGCGAGGCTTCGAGCAGAGAAGCGGCCCAAGCGGTTCACCACGAGGCCCACGGAGGCGTCGCGGACGAGGTCATCGAGGTTAAGGAAAGCTCCGAGTAGCGGAGCAGCTTACACACGGGGGGATCGCCACCCGGATTCGCACTGGTTCTCTTCCTCAAGGTAATATTCGCTCTTGTGCTTCCGGTGGGGCTTCAGGTAGATCTATTCCGGTGCGATGACAGATATACCGTTAAAACTCCAATGATACTACTTGAGTGTCCTCTTTCAGCGCCTTTTCTCGTCTGAACTTGGCTTTCTTGGAGGCAGGGACCCTGATCTCCCGGGCCATCGGGGGGACTGCCTGTTCGGGCCATGCAGCTACCCAAGGGGAAGGCATACAAGCCTGGTGTGGTTGGCTTCCCCCTTTTAAGGATGTCTCGATACACCAGGTACACCATACAGATTTTTTCATAAGGATCTCGGAAAAACTGGGGAAAGGAACTCTGAGCGAGAATTAAAGATTTTTTCGGTACCCATTCTTAGTGAAGCGAAATCCCCGCAAACCCAATTTCTTAGCCCGGAGGGAAAGTTTTTGGGTTTGCAGTGAAGCGAACTTTAGAATGGTCGAAAAAATATTTTGAGCAGCGCAGAGCGACTTTTCCCGAGCTCTCTCTTAAAGATCTTGACAAAGATCCATTTCAACATAGTATGTAAAAGTCGTGCATTGGTGACGTTGGATTTATTCTAAACGAATTACCTTTTTAGAAAGGGGCATCCGATGAGATTAAAGGGTTATGCCAAGAAGATCCTCCGAGTCGATCTATCAAGTTCCAAAATCTATGTCGAAGACCTTAATGAGGAATTGGCCCGACAGTTCATAGGGGGAAGTGGCTTGGGTGTTAAGTACCTGTACGAAATGACAAATGAAATGACTGATCCACTGGGCCCTGAAAACCCCTTGATCTTCATGGCCGGACCTTTTACGGGAACCGCCGTTCCCCTTTCGGGGAGACATGCGGTGGTATCTGGATCTCCCCTTACCGGCATTTTTGGGGAATCCGATGTCGGTGGCACGTGGGGGGCCAATCTCAAGAAGGCTGTATTTGACGGAATTATCGTAACCGGCAAATCTGAGAAACCCATCTACCTCTGGATCCATGATGGAAAATGGGAACTGCGGGATGCCTCTCATCTTTGGGGTAAAGATACTTACGAAGTAGATCCCATCCTGATAGGCGAAACCAACGAAAAGGCTGTGGTAAGTACCATCGGTCAGGCCGGCGAGAATCAGGTGCCCCTGGCCGCTGTCATGACAGATGGTAAGGATGGTCGCGCTGCGGCCCGCTGCGGATTGGGGGCCGTAATGGGCTCCAAAAACTTGAAAGCGGTTGTGGTACACGGCACTCGAAATGTCCCGGTATACGATTCCGAAGGTGTAGCCCTCCTCGCGAAGGAGCATGGTGCTCAGATCAACAAGAACATGGAGAACTTCAGGAAATATAGGACAGCAGGCAGCCTTTCTCTCTTTGAGTCGATGGGTACGCTTCCCCTTCAAAACTGGAAATTTGTTGGACGATGGGAGGAATCCGCACAAAAGATCAATGGCATGACCATGTCCGAAACGGTGCTTACCGGTCGGTATTTTTGTCATTCGTGCATTGTGGGAGCGGAAGAATAGTAAAGGTAACAACGGGAACGTATGCCGGTGTGGACGGTGCAGGGCCGGAATATGAAACCCTCGCCTTGTTAGGGAGCAATTGCCTGATTGATGATCTTGAAGGTTTATGTCTCGCAAACGAGCTCTGCAACCGCTATGGCCTCGATACTATCTCCACGGGGGGGGTCATTGCCTTCGGTATGGAGGCCTATGAGAAAGGCTTAATCACCAGAGAGGATACCGAAGGTATTGAACTACGATGGGGGAAAACAGAGGCGTTGATCGAGATGATCAAGAAGATTGCCCAAAAGAAAGGGTTTGGCGAAATACTGGGAAGGGGAGTGAAAGGAGCATCAGAGAAGCTCGGAAAGAATTCCATCGAGTTTGCCATGCACGTTAAAGGATTGGATCTCCCTGCCCATGATCCGAGAGCATATAATGCTGGTGCAGTGGGGTATGCCACTTCATCAAGAGGTGCATGCCATTTAGCCGGCCTCAGCCATACCTTTGAAAGAACATTGAAAGCTCCGGAAATCGGTATCCCAGAACCCGTGGATCGATTCCAGGTTGAGGGGAAGGGGATCACCGCGGCCAAATCCCAAAACCTGATAGGCATGATGGACTCCCTCAAACTCTGTAAGTTCATCCTGTTTGGAGGGATCACCATCACCGATATGCTGAAATGGTATCATCTTGTGACTGGCGGTGAAATGACGGTTGATGACTTCATGAACACCGGGGAACGCATCTTCAATCTCAAGAGGCTGTACAATGTACGGCGTGGAATCAGTCGGAAAGATGACTCGCTGCCCTTCCGATCCCTTACCTTCAAACGAATCGGAAAAGGATTAACGCCTAACCTGCCTCCCCTCGGGCAAATGCTCAGCGAATATTATGAATATCGCGGCTGGTCCGAGGAAGGGATCCCCACTGCAGAAAAACTAAAAGAACTCGGGTTGTGGAAGGATGTACTTTAAGATCGGCCCTTTCCCCATTGAGACTTCTTAATCACTTGATTCCTTCCTGCTCAAGATAGTCCCACCTTTACACCTATCTCAAATAGATTTTGTGAATTTGTGAGAGAATAAGCGGTATTCCAAGGCAATCTGAGATTACAGGAGGATTTTAGGATCTTGGATTCTTAAGGCTTTGATGAAATTTCAAATATTTGAATGTATTATAGGAGAAGAGTATAAGAAAGCAGGGCTAAGCCGAACTTACTATAACTGCCTAAAACAGGATTTTTATTTCTTATCTATTTGTGATAATAAAAGGGGTGACGTGGGAGGACGCCCGAAGACAGACGTGAAAGGAGGTAGTGCAATGGCAAGATATATCATGTTGATCCATTATACGCAAAAAGGCATAGAGAACATCAAGGAGAGCCCCGCCCGTCTCGACGCGGCCAGAAAATCGCTTGAGGCCTTGGGTGGAGAATTAAAACAGTTCTACCTTGTCCAGGGACGATATGACATTGTCATCGTGATCGAAGCGCCGGACGATGAAACAGTATCTAGGTGGGCTCTCGCTGTCGGCTCCAAGGGTGCCGTCCGGACTGAGACCTTTCGGGCCTTCACAGAGGATGAATACCGGAAAATGATCGCTGCCCTGCCTTGAGCAACTGTTTAGCCCACTCTAAACTGAAAACGCTGGAGACCTTCTCCCTTTTCTGCAAACCCTCGTGCGCTCCCCATGGTCTGGATGGCCTTGACCGATGAAGCCGAGCCATTTATGAGGGGGGGACGGAAGGCCTTTGGCGAATGATGATAGGAGGAACAAAATGGCAAAGGTACTTCGATGCAGAGATGTCGGCATGGACTGCGACTTTGTGGCATGTGCTGAAACTGAGGAAGAGGTTTTAAAGAAGGCCGCTGAACATGTTGAAACCACTCACAACATGAAGGAGATTCCGGAAGAGGTTGTGGCCAAAGTGCGTGCAGCTATTAGCGACGAGTAGGGAAGATGGAAACACCTGGGAGGTGACCCGAGGTTCCTTATAACGGGTTCCTGCATACCTCATATTGGCCCGGCAACGCCTACCAAAAGGTCCCGGGTTCGTTTTGCTTCGTCCAAATCGCCTTCGGTGGCTTAGGCAACGCCAAGAGCGTTTCCAGCCGCTGGGGGCAGCAAGTCGATGTTACGAAGGAAGGAAAAGTAAAGCGCCTTGCCTGTTTATTGCCAAAATACTTGAGTAAAGGAGTAGACTCCTTCTGGATTTTTAGCGACACCGATGCCTGTTAGTCTGTAATCTCCCCTAATATTCTTCCGGTGTTTCGTATTCTTTAACCAGCTTTGAACAGCCTTTTGAGCACAATTGGAATATCCTTTATTATACGCAACATTTTCTGCGGCCATTCTATACGGGAGAAATCTTGAAATCCTTTTGACTCTCCTGCTAAACCCATCATGACTGAAGGTTATCTTCTTTTTTGCCATAGCTCGACTATGAATTCGTGCTTGTTTGGTTATTATCTCGTTGGTAGTCAGAGGAGGTAGATTTTTGCAAATCCGGTATTGATTGACCAGGTGATGGATGATTTGCTCCAACTGCAGTAATTCTGCCGATATTGCTCTTTGTTCTATGATCTTATCTGAAATACTACACCCAACAAGGCCAATGCAAACAAGAATGAGAGTGCAACGTTTCAGGTTATTCAGGGAGATCATCATAAGTTTTGATACCGTGGGGTTGATTTTCTCATACAGAGGGATTCCAAATAATGTAATAAACAGGGAAAACATATTTGTTGGAGGGAATCACCGGACTAATCCTGAGCATTTTGGTTGTAGAATGACGAGCAACAAGTGTGCCAGTGGCCGTGGTTTGGAACCAATCGGAGATGTACCTTTAATCAACTTTTTTTCCTTTGCTCATCTGGCAGGGAGCTTTCAGTTGCAGCATCAACACTATGATAATGACGGTAGTTCCAGCGAACGAAAGCCAAACGGGGTGATAACTTCCCATGTTATCAAATGTCCACCCAGCAACAGCGGGCCCTATAACCGTGCCAAATGATGACATCCCCATTATTATCCCGAGCACCCTTCCAAAGGTGGCCCTGCCGAAATACTCCCTTACTATAGCGCCCCTTATCGATGAAGTGCCCCCGTATGGAAGGGAAAAGAGAAGCAGGAAGGGAAAAATAAGCCATTTAATATGAATATAGGAGAAGGCAAGAGTTCCCATGCCGTAAAGGCAATATAACACAACCAGGACATGCTTCTTATCGTAGATATCGCTCAGCCAACCAAAGCCAAACCTTCCAATAATACTAAATAACGGAATAGAGGTTGCGACAAATGCCGAGGCTGCCCGGGACATGCCGATACTGCTCAGGTAAGGCATGACGTGCGTGATGATTGCCATGGCGATCATATGCCGTATCACCTCGGCAACACCTATCTTCCAAAGGTTTTCACTTTTGAGAGCATCCTTAAAGCTCCCTTCGCCCCTGTCCCGGATTTGATGACCAGAGCTCGGCTCGGCCGGGAACTCTCCATCAGGCAAGTAGCCATATTGTTCCGGCCTATGGCGGATGACAAATGATAGGGGAATTCCCAGTGCCCACATTCCCAATCCAAGGATGATCAATGTGGTTCGCCACTGATAGAGATCAATGAGCCAGACAATGAGGGGGATTAGTATTCCGCCAGCACCGAACCCACAGCCTACAAGTCCCATCGCCTTTCCCACATTCCTCCTGAACCAATGAGCTACTGCTGTCATCAGCACTGTCGAAGCACATCCGCTCGCTCCTACAACGAGGAAAACAAAAGCGCTGTAAAACATAACGAGTGAGTTGCTCAGACCGAGGAGAATGAGCCCAAAGCCTATTATGAGCACCCCGGAGAATGCCAGCTTTCTCGAACCAAAACGGTCAACGAGAAATCCCATGATAGGAGCAAGAATTCCCATCTCTAAGCCGCGCAGGGAAAAGGCGATTGAGACCTGGGTGTAGCTCCAGCCATACTCCTCGACTATGGGCTCGAAAAAGGCGGTAAAACCATAGGATAGAGCACCGCCACGATAAAGGGTGATGAGAAAGCAAGCAAGTACTACCCACCACCCGTAAAAAATTCTCGCCATAGATAGCTCACCATTTTGCTTTGTTAGAGGCCCTCCTCGAAACCAGACTGGCTCCCCTTTTTCGGCATTTCATTCAACGCGCCAGGTGAAGAACCTTCTATAACGCTCCGCATTCCCGATGTCAAGGGCGCCGCGATATAGCGCGACTGGACCTGAAAGGTGCCCAGAGGAAAGTTTTATCCAACCAAAATGGGTTTGTTGGTAGGTTACTATCGTTGAGAGTGCACCGACAAGTAACATCTCCCTCCTCTCTTGTCTTGTTTCTTGAAAAACCACAACCCCATTCTTTATACTCACAGTATCAACGGGAGATCTTAATAAGATATAAGGACACGGTGCATGACTCTGAAGACCGGTTCCGACCAACAAGAACGGGTGGTGACCACCTGTTGCTCTTACGACTGCGGCGGCCGCTGTCTGTTAAGGGTTCACGTTTCCGAAGGAAGGATTAACCGAATCGGCACGGATAACCGCCCGGGCCCGAGCTTGAACGCCTGTCCCCGGGTGGCGCCTTTCCCTGTAACAGTTGTCTCGTTCAAATAGAAGTTGCGATCTAGGTGATGCGTATCTCATACTTTCGATATGGAGATCCAGGATGCTAAAAGCAAGTCCGCATCCAGATTATCCTCCAGAAGAAAATAGATATATCAGGGGGGTTGATTTTTCTCCAGTCGCTGTAGCGATTATCATGAACTGTGACGCCGATAAGACACCTTCTGCTCTTAAGAACCTTGTAAGGTGTGGAATAGAAAGTGGGGCGGTGCTCTGTGGGACCGTGCAGACCTGAAATATTGGATTTGAGAAAACCGTATGTAATATCTTCGTCAATCCAAATATACGCTATTTGATCGTCGGCGGTCCAGAAAAGGTTTTGCGTAAGCCCTTCTCAGTACCTGCCGTATCCCCAGTAAGCCTCCATGAGTGCCTGCACGTTCTCGATGCAGGTGTCAGATTGGATGTTGTGCGAAGTGCAGAAAATATAGCCGCCGTCGGGCTTGATTATGTCGGCGATTTTCTTAACCTCTTAGCGGACCTCGTCCACCGAGCCGAAAGGCATCGTCCTCTGGATAGAGATCCCCCCGTGGAAGCAGAGCATCTGGCCAAACTTTGTCTTCAGCTCGGCTAGCGACATGTTCACCGCCTCCGGTTGGATCGACTGCAGTACATCCATTCCACACTTAATCAATTCCGGAATGATCTCGACCACCGAGCCGCAGGTGTGGTGCATCGCCCTAGCGCCATGGTTCTTGATGAGGCTGATGTGCTCAGCAAAGCCGGGCTTGATAAAGTTGCGCCACATATCCGCCGAGATCAGAAGACCATTTTGTGAGCCGAAGTCGTCACCGGTCAGGACTATATCGATCTTGCCTTTCGCGGCCTTAAGGATCCTTTCGAGGTAGACAAGGTAGAATTTCCTAATCTTCCTGAAGATGGCATGCGCAATCTCTTCGCGCATGGCAAGGTCCATGAAGATGTTCTCGATGCCGCGCAGGTACATGGCGGGCTTAAGTTGGGCCACACGGTTGAGCCGGTCTCCCATGAAGACCACTGCGCGGCCCTTGGCGTGGACCTCATTGCACTGTGCCTCGATGGCGCTGAAATCGAACCAGTCAGACGAAGGCCAGTGCGGATAATTCTCGATCTCATCGACGCTTTCCGCATCGGCAAGGGGCGATTCGGCCACTTCTTTGTAGGATTCCGTTCCCCCTTTCAGGTTGACGTTAACCGTGATCCTTTTCACCCCCCAAACGTCCTTACAGTCTTCAAGGGTAGGGCCGATATATTCAGGGCCGGCAATATAGCGGAGGTCCACGTCATACCGATCGAGAAACTGCTCGTAGGTCATGCCCAAACTCCTCTCCAGCTTCTGGATCATCGACCGGGAGGCCCAAAAGTCTACGGGGATCCTATCCCCAGTCTTGTGTTCGAGCGCACGAAATGTTCTTTCACGGGAATCCATGGCCATGATCTTACCTGCTTCCGATATCCACAATCAAATATCGCCTTAACTATACGGCGAATTCAAAATCCGTGGAAGAGGTCGAGTCTTTGCTTAAACAAGATTGGTGGTCATTTCCCTGATCTCCCTCGTTCCGTGGAACAGTGTTTCGTCCCATTTGATCCGCTTCTCAATCCCACTACAGGCTCCATTAACGCTACCATAACCTCCCAGTGAAAAGACTTGGGTTATCCCCTGAAAATACCTGATTTCTATTAATCTTCTCTGGCGAAAAATAAAAAGAACATACCGACTCCTAATAGCAATGGAAGGATTATAAAGGATTGGACCAATCCAAAATAATCCGCAAGAAAGCCTATCATCAAAGGGGTAATGGTAGTGGCTGCTGTGATGATTGTGAAAAGGAATCCCAAAGTTCTTTCCCGGTGTTCACCGGGTATCATTTCAATAGCGTAGGTTCGTGCCACTACAGGGATAGTACCAGCAAAAAGACCTATACCTAATATAATGGCCAAAAGGGCCAACTTTGTCTCAAAAATAGTCAAGGATAGAAATAATAAGCCGAATAGAACACATTCAGCCATGACCAGCGGTTTCCTTTTTCCTACCTTATCAGAGAAGGCACCAATCACGGGTCGGGTCATTACTTCCATTAAATACATGGCAATGTAATATAACGTAGCAACTTTAATTGGAAAATGGGCCTTCTCTACCAGGAATAAGGGAAGAAATGTGCCCATGCCGTTTCGGGCAAAGGCCAAGCATATCCTGAAAAGGCAATACAATACTAAAGAAGGAGAGACGAAGGGAAGCCTTAATGCCTTTCCCTCAATTTTCCTCTCTGTCACTATACGTCTCCTCAACACCACCAGCAGAAAAATTGCAGCCATAATGCCATAGAGGCACCATATACGTATCGGCCAATACCAACCGAATCTATTTGCCAATAGGATTACCAGAAAAGGACCAATCAGATGAGCGGCTGAACTGGCACCCATATGGAAACCTAAAATTCTCCCCAATCTTTTTTTGGGGAAAACCTTCGAAAGCAGGGAAAAGCTCAGGGGATGGAATGATGCCCTTCCTATCCCAGCGCAAGAGAAAGCGGAAGCTAACATCCAGTAGGTTCCAGCAAAAGTGGCCAGAAGCATCCCAGTTGATAGCCAAAGGAGTCCCGATGCCATAATTGTTGAGCTGGGGAGAAAATGGGCAAGATAACCTACTGGGATCTGAAGAGCGTTTCCAAACAGTCTGAAGAGGGATAAAAAACCGCCCAACTGGGCATAGCTTAAGTTGAAGTGCTCCCGGATTAACGGCAATAGAGGGGGGAAAATCGCGTTAAAGCCGTCATTTGCTGCATGGGCTACCATGAAGGCTATCAGTAGTAACCTAAGGCCTTCTCCATTACCCTTGTTCATCAAGTGACCTCTCTTATCCTTTAGGCCAAATCATGACATGATTCTTATAGCGTAGTTTTGGATCGAAGGATAGGGAAACTCGCGCTTCATCCATAAGATGAACAATTGGATTTAGGCACTATCATAAATTGTTCTGGATGTCCACCGCTCTCTTGACCTCAAGAATTCCCCCAACATGCTATTGAGCTTACTGGATTCCAGGTGGATGTTATTCATTTCACATGATGCACAAAGGCACTCTGTCCGCTTAAAGAGTGGTCGAATCGGGGAAAGGGGTCATCTATTAAAGAAGATTACGGGCCATTTCCCCGATTTTTTCGTTCCGCGGAACAGCCTTTCGTCCAATTTGATCGGCTTTTCAATCCCACTACAGGTTCCATTGACGCTCCCCATAGCTTCCCAGTGAAAAGATTTGGGCTATCTCCCATTGTGTCTAAAAAAACTTCACCGCATACTGACTACCCCTGTGATCCTACGCCTACTATCCCACCAAAACCCAAACAGAGAAGGAGAAACATCACGGCGGGTAGCAGTCATCCTTGGCTTCGAGAAAATCGATGGCTGCTACAAAAGCCGCAGGGTAGATCTGATTTTCAGATCAGATGTGTCTCGGTTCTTCAAGATGGGAGGGAGGACAGAAAGACGGGAAATCCTCAATTAATAGAGTTCTGGATACCTCAATTCGAAGGCATCTTTAATCAACTCGATCCTTTCATCCTCTGGGGAAAGGGTAACGGCAATGACGTCGAAACGGGCCTTTATATCATTCAGATGCTTCTGGTTGAGGTATGCCAGCGCAACCTTCGATAGCTTATGTTGCTTATAGATATTCACCGAAATTTCAGGGGGTCCATAGGTCTTGCCGGACAGTGTCTTCACCTCAATGAAACAGAGGGTCTTTCTATCCAGGGCGATAATATCCATCTCGCCCAACGGGCAGGTGAAATTGCGCTCCACGATCTTATATCCCCTCTTTTGGATATATCGAGCCGCCGCATCTTCTCCTCGCTTGCCGACTTCCTTCTTGCCCCCTTCCATCTTCCAGATCTCCCGCCTTAAGTCGGGCTTGTGTGGGCTTTAACCCCCCTGAAGGTCATCCGGTGAAGTTCACAGCATCCAAATTTCCTAATCGCCTCTAAATGCTCCCTCGTTCCGTAGCCCTTATGTTTGGCGAAATTATACTGAGGGAATCTCTCATGGTGTTCTATCATCATTCCGTCTCGTGTTACTTTGGCAACGATTGATGCGGCGGCAATAGAAATGCTGATGGTATCTCCCTTCTTGATGGACCGCTGGGGGATGCGGATGCGAAGACCATGTGTGCCATCCACAAGGAGGTAATCGGGAGGGAGGGACAACTTTCCTACGGCAATCTCCATGGCCTTCAAAGTTGCCTGAAGGATATTTGTCCGATCAATTTCACCTTGATCCACGACCCCGATCCCCACGGACCGGGAACTGGAGAGAATTTTAGCGTATAGGTCCTCCCGCTTTTTGGGGGACAACCTCTTGGAGTCGGTGATCTCCTCATCAATCCATCCCCTCGAGAAAATCACGGCTGCTGCCACAACGGGCCCGGCCAATGGTCCCCTGCCGACCTCATCGATTCCGGCGATATTCCTGTAGCCGGCCCTGTAGCATTGGCCTTCGAAGAAATCCATAGCCTGATGGGGGAATTGCAAAAAGGTGAGTTGCTCCCGTCGGCTGGCGACCATAGAGTAATCCCGTCATGGGGTTTGTTTCTTCGTCTTTATGCGGGCTGCTTTTCCCCTCAACTCCCTCAAATAGTAAAGTCTTGCCCTTCGAACCCTTCCGCGGTTTATGATCTCTATCTTTTCGATCCTCGGGGAATGACTGGGAAAGATCCTCTCCACGCCGATCCCATAGGAGACCTTTCTCACAGTAAAGGTTGCTCCAACACCCCCCTTTCTCTTTCTGATTACCACACCCTCGAAGGTCTGTATCCGCTCCTTTTCCCCCTCGACGATCTTGAAATGTACCTTGACCGTATCCCCGACGGCGAAGTCGGGCAGATCCATCCTCATCTGTTCCTTCTCAATCGTTTCCATGTGATCCATCTTCTCCTCCTTCTATCTGCCCTATCCGCGACCCAGAAGTCGATCCAAGATAATAGCCGCCGCGGAGCGAACGGAGAGGTGGTTGTAATGAGCACCCTCAATTGGGGCCAAAACATAGTCGCAATGCCGCATAACCTCCTCCGTCAAACCCCAACCGGTACCGAATAGTAACAGGAATGGCTGCGAGGCTTCCGATAAAATCTCCTTAAACCGATGGTAACCGATATTTCTCCGTTGGGACCGAGCCCCGGTGGCAACAACCTTCACCCCTGACTTCCAATGCCTGGATATATCCCCAATGGCCCCCTCCATGGATTCCGCTACCTTCACCAAGGAGAGGGCAGCCTGCCTGGTAGGATTATACGTGGCCCCCATCCCCTCGACCCAGTGCCGAACAACCCTCTGCACTAACTGGTTCTGGGACGCCAGAGGGGTAATGACATAGAAACCTTTCACGTCGAAGGTCTTCGCGGACCTGGCAATATCGTGGATATCCACCGTAGTCACCGCAGTGGCAACGATATTTCCCCTCTTGTCATAAACGGGGTAATGGACTAGGCCAACATATATATTGCCGTTGTTATTGGTTTTCCCTGGCACTCCTTAATTATCCCTTGCCTTCCCCTCTTCCCCCTTTATCTCCTCCAAGAGGGCGAGATCGCCTTCCGAGAGGTTCACCTTTTCCAGGAGGTCGGGGCGCCGTATGAAAGTCCTCTTCAACGCCTCCCTCCTTCTCCAATGGGTAATTTGGTGATGATCCCCCGATATCAAGACTTCAGGGACCCTCTTTCCCTTGAAAACAAGGGGCCGAGTGTATTGGGGATATTCCAGCAGGGCATTGACAAAGGATTCCTCCACGACGGATTCCTCTGAGCCTAACACTCCCGGCACGAAACGGGAAACGGCATCAATGACGACCATAACGGCCAACTCTCCCCCCATCAAGATATAATCCCCGATGGAGACCTCCTCATCGACGTACTCCCTCACCCGCTCATCAACCCCCTCGTATCGTCCACACACGAAAAGGAGATGGTCGTATTGACTGAGCCTCTTTGCCTGGCTGTGATCGAATGGTACGCCCTGGGGAGTCATCAAGATTACCCTCGGTGAACCGTTGGTGGATTTGAGCTGCTCAATGCCCTCCACGATGGGCTCGGCTTTCATAACCATGCCACTCCCACCACCGTAGGGAGAGTCGTCGACGACGCGATGTTTGTCCATGGTGAAATCGCGAATATTAAAGACGCTGACCCTGATAATCCCCCTATCAATAGCCTTCTTCAATACGCTTGATGCCAGGGGAGATTGGAACATTTCCGGAAAGAGGGTAAGAATATCGAAGCGAATCATTCCTCCAACAGCCCCTCTATGGGGTGGATCACCATTTGCCCCTTATCCCTGTCCACCCGTACAATCACCTCTTCAGTGGCCGGTATCAGCCATTCCCTTCCGCTCCCCTGAACGAGATAAACATCGTTACTTCCCGTGGGTAGTATCGTTTCCACCCTGCCCAGAGATCTGCCCTCGTCGGTAACCACATCCATTCCGATGATTTCAAACCAATAATATTCCCCTTCTTCCAGGGGAGGGAGGTTTTTCCTCTTGACCCAAACCGATGCGCCGATCAATTTCTCCGCATCAGCGATTCCCTCACAACCCTTCAATCGGGTGGATATGAATTTCCCGTGAATTTTCGCCTGTTGAATCTCATAGGGCTGCACATGGCCATCCTTGTCTTCCAAATAGACCTTCCGGTATGATAAGAAATCAGACCGTGTCTCGTTGTAATAGTGAATTCTGAGTTTACCCTTTATTCCATGGAGACCCGAAACCCTCCCGATGATGATGTACTGGCCTTTCATTGGGATTTATTCGATGATCTCCAAAACCGAATGTCTTTTAATCTTCGTCGATGCGGCACTCAGGATTGTCCTTATGGCCCGAGCCGTCCGACCCTGCTTACCGATCACCTTGCCCAAATCCTCTTTGGCAACGGTCAACTCGATAACAGAGGTCCTCTCCCCTTCAATTTCGGAAACCTTTACTTGATCCGGGTTGTCCACGAGAGCTTTGGCGATGTATTCGATTAATTCCTTCATTCCACCCTTCCCCCTTGAAATGGATTGAGTCCGCAGCGGTAGCCATCGGAGAGCCACGAAACTTCCGCCTCCCTACGCCAGTTTTTTTAAGATCCCAGATTGCCTTAACAGGTTTCTGACCGTCTTGCTGGGCTGGGCACCCTTCTTATACCACTCCATCGCCCGGTCTTCCATGATATGGATTTCAGCAGGGTCCTTATTGGGATCGTAGGTTCCGATCTTCTCGATGAACCGACCATCTCTCGGGAAACGAGAATCCGCGACGACAATCCGATAAAATGGATTCTTTTTGTCACCAAAGCGTGCCAGCCTCATGACGATAGCCATCTTCTCCATCACCTCCCCTGGTTTTCCACGGTAAGCTAAAACCGCAACATTTTATGAAGCTCCTTCGTTCCTCCTTTTCTCAACTTTTTCATCACCTTGAGCATGTGCGTGTATTGTTTGAGAAGCCTGTTAACATCTTGGACCGTTGTCCCACTTCCCTTGGCTATCCTTAATCGTCGGCTTCCGTTGAGGATGCCATGATTCCATCTCTCTTTGGGAGTCATGGAATTGATGATGGCCTCAACCTTCACCAGTTCTCGCTCCTGAAGTTGAATTCCCTTCAGATCCTTCAACCCCCCAATCCCGGGAATCATATTGAGGATGTTCTCAATGGATCCCATCTTCTTGATCCGCCGAATTTGGTCCCGGAAATCCTCCAGGGTAAAAGCATCCCTCCTCAGCTTTCTTTCCAGTTCCTCGGTCTTTTGCTCATCGAAGGAGGCCTGGGCTTTTTCTATCAACGAAAAGACATCCCCCATTCCCAAGATTCGAGACGCCATCCGATCGGGGTGAAACACCTCTAATGCGTCCAGTTTCTCCCCGGTGCCGATGAATTTTATGGGTTTCCCCGTTACTCCCTTGATGGAGAGGGCAGCACCTCCCCTTGCGTCACCCTCCATTTTGGTGAGGATAACCCCGTTAATGTCCAGGACATCGTTAAAGGACTTGGCGATATTGACCGCATCTTGTCCCGTCATAGCGTCTGCCACTAATAGGATCTCCTTGGGGCGCAATTGATCCTTTATTTCCCGAAGTTCTTCCATCAACGGCTGGTCAATATGGAGTCTCCCCGCAGTATCGACGAACATGAGGTCGTAACCCCCTGCCAAAGCCCTCTGCCTCGCCCGTTGGCAGATCTCCAGAGGGGTTTCCCCCGGACCGGATTCATAAAACTCTATCCCCGCCTCCTGCGCCAATAGTTGAAGCTGTTCAATAGCTGCTGGCCTGAAAACGTCCGCCGGCACCAGGTAGGGAAATCGGTGTCTCTCCTTGAAGTATACCGCCAACTTGGCGGCCGTCGTCGTCTTGCCACAGCCATGGAGCCCAACCAGCATGACCGGGATGGGCGGCTGGCCCGATAGATGAATTTTCGGCTCCCCATCTCCCATCAACGATGCAAGCTCCTGTTGAACAATCTTAATCACCTGCTGGGCAGGGGTTAAACTCGCCATGACCTCCTGACCGATGGCCCGTGAATGGATGGCCTCGATGAAATCCTTGACTACCCTGAAATGAACATCGCCCTCCAGTAAGGCGAGCCTGACCTCCCTCAAGGCCGCCTTGATATCTCCCTCATTGAGCTTTCCGTGGCCCCTAAGCTTCTTAAAAACTCCCTGTAACTTCTCCGATAGATTATCGAACATGGCCGGCTGCAAATAGTGAAAGACAGAGGTCACCTTAATTTTAACAAATGATTAATTTTATTGAAATTATGTATCTTTGTCAATGTAACTTCATCTGGAGTTTCCGGAGTTTTTGGAGAACACCGTTGTTCCTGAGCGCAGATTCCTGGAGAGGTGGGGTACCCATCGAGGGTAAGCAGGAAGGGGAAGGCCAGCCCTTTAGAGGCTGGAAGGGGATTAGCCACGAAAGGTGCTAGACCAATCCGGGTCAGGGTGATCAGTTTGCTATAAAACGCCGGTCTGAATCCAGTCAAGCGGATTTGGGGCGCCGCTTTTGCCGCCCTAAGATATATGCCTCCTCCATTCCTCCTTCTCAAAATCAGGAACATGGAACATACTGAAAACTTTTTTCCGAACATCCTTCAGGCAATCTTCAAATAACATCCCACCCTCAGCATTCCATACATCGTCCCACTTGTTAGGATTCCATGCCATTGGGACTGGATCTTTGAAGTAATAGCGATGATGCCAAAGGTGATGTGCAATCTCATGGATTAGTAACACGAAGCTAGGAACCCTGGTCTGTCTCAAATAGATAATCCCATCCCAAGAGTAGACGGCATCCAGATCGATCTTATTGTTGTACTTTACTTTTACTGGAGGGATGCCTAACTTTTCGCATAATATGTTTCCTATCTCTTCAAATCCTTCCGCTGTTATTCTGTGCATTGTCATCTTTTCCTCCTCCTCTGTTTGACCTTTTCGGCGCACTTCGGGCGGCCACCAAATCTTTGGGTGATCTCTCTACGACTGCGAGCTATTTGGTATGCCCTACACTCCCCTTCCCATAGGTGAGGACAACCACTCCGGCACAACTCCTCTGGCACTCCTTTAATTTTGTCCTTTATCTTTGCCATCAGATCATCCTCCTACACCTTATTATTCAGGTTCTTCTCGACCTCCTCTGAATCGAAAAGTACTATCCCATGCGGCTTTCCGATATGTGCTTCACTCGGACTGATGGAAGTGTTGTATACCAATACGTCTCTTTCCAAATCCATGGTCACAAAGACAATTCGATAGTGTCCTGGTGGGTAGTATCCAACTACGATTCGCTGGCCAGGCCGTATCTCCCCGATCTTCAAAATCTCAGTTCGGCTGGCTAGGGTATACTCCACGCCACACTCCAAGGTATTGTTGACATACATTTCAAACATCAGATCTTTAACCGGGACCCCTGGCCGGACGACTTGAATTGTGCATGAAGATAGCAGTAGTAAGGTGAGAAGCAGAACCAGGTGTCGGCCCTTTTCAACCCTACCGCCAGCGAGAATCCCGAGTCCAAGGATCGCCAACAGAATTAATGCCCCGCAGAGCATCGTATCGTTTCTAAGCCGCCAGATCAGCCACTCCACCAAGGTCAAATTTTCCAAATAGAAATCCAAATCGAACATAAGTATTCTCCTCTCTCCCTCGCTTGAATTGAAAAAGGGGCAAGCCTACAGACCCGATCCGCTCCGGCAATCCCCTAACGACAATGCGCTTACCCATCTGATTCAGCCTGCCCCCATCCCTTACCTTCCTGTCTAATTATAAGAACATCGACAACCTAAGATGACCCATGGCAATAATAACAAGAAGAACTTTGAGCTATACACAGCCGAGGAATTTCTAGCAGCCATTACACAGCATATCCCTGAGAAATCATTTCAGATGGTACGTTACTATGGATGGTATTCAAATAAATCATGAGGTATACGGAAGAGCCAGGGGATTCACAAGCCTGGTGATGAACCTGTCACAGAACCAGAGAAAGAGATAGAGATAATAGACGTATCTGACTATCAACCACCACGCATTCCATCAAAGACCTGGCGTGAATGCATCAAAAAGGTCTATGAGGTGGACCCCCTCTGCTGCCCTCGCTGTGGTGGAGAGATGAAGATCATCAGTTTCATTACCGATCCTCAGGTAATACGGCAGATTCTTGAACATCTTGGCCTTTGGGGACAGAAGTCTTCCCGAGACCCGCCCAGCCAAGAAGCCTTTGATCAAAATGGCCAGATAGTCTATGAACCCCTCGATGATGGTTGGCCGAGCTGTGAAGAGCCATCTATTATGTTAAACTTGTGCTGAGCTCGTCGAAGCATTGAGCACTCTTTCATTCGCTGTCGTGAGGGCTAGAGGGAAGCTCTACTCATCTCCTGCCGGCTCATTACCCAAAAGCCGGCAACTAGCTGCAAAATCTCAATCCTATCCCAACTCCTACCGTTACATCGGCTTCCAAAGATCAATCTCGGATCAAAAACAGAAAAAAAGGTTGACCTTTTCCTGATTTTTGCGTTAAATGCCCTGTAGGTTCAAAAAGCAATTTCCTATCAAC